>JAEEGK010000052.1_pt1 | contig 241719 bp, 166 predicted proteins | sample 8958771 | NCBI WGS metagenome assembly JAEEGK01 (sample SAMN16246547, study PRJNA631951) | gut metagenome | biome: gut microbiome; feature: rumen; material: SC-attached | host: Bos | place: Iran: Karaj | collected 2018-10 | reverse complement strand
GACAAGATCAGTCAATGCAGTGGCTTCAAGAGCCAGAAGAAAGAAAATCCTGAAGAAGACCAAAGGTCAGTTCGGCACGAGAAAGAACGTGTGGACTGTGGCGAAGAACTCTTACGAAAAGGGTCAAACCTACGCTTATCGCGACAGAAGAAACAAGAAGCGCGAATTCCGTAGCCTGTGGATTGTGCGTATCAACGCTGCCATTCGCGAGTATGGCATGAACTACAGCCAATTCATCGACAAGCTCACCAAGTCGGGCATCGAAATCAACCGCAAGGTCCTTGCCGACCTCGCTTTGAACAACCCCGAGGCTTTCAAGGCCATCGTCGACCAAGTGAAGTAAGCGCACATTGTTCGATAACATTAATGAGAAGACGGCTTTTGTGGTCGTCTTCTTTTTTGTTTTCCATAATTATCAATACACCTTATTTATTAATTTATTACCAACGTCCATTCAATGTGTCTTTAATATAATCCGCTAATAGTCTTCCAGTTTGTAACTCTCAATCACTTTTAATATAATTAATTGTTGAATATTCGCTTTTTTGCCTTAAATTTGCAGCGCATATTTTGTAAACTGTTTTGCGTAAAATACTCTTCATATTATTATTGCTGCTTAGTGGGTTAGGCCTGTATTCTCAAGGCTTAAATCCTCGTACGATTACTGCTGATGATGAGGATTTTGTGTATGGTGATGTTCGTATTGGCGACATTATTGTGTTTGAACAGCCAAATACTATCAATGGTAATCCAACGAAGATAGGAATCGTTTTCTACATTAATCCTGAAAGGACCGAGGGATGGGCAGTGGAACAAACGAATACGTCGGGTAACATTCGATGGCATAGCTCCAATGATTTGATTGGTGGTCTTCCTACTTTCTCGACAGCGCAAGTTGGTAGTTTGCTTTCAGACGTCGATGGTTTTAATAACACGAGTATTATTAGGCAAAATTATAACCTTGTTCCAGGTGCTGATGCTCAATATGCTGCAGGTGTAGTTGATTTCAAAAATAAGTGGTATTTGCCTGCTGCTGGTCAGTTGAGAAAACTTTATAGTGTTTTGCCGATATTGGAACGAGGAGCGGCGGTTACGGGTTTTACTACCCTTACCAAAGGTACTTCTATCAGCAATGCCCGTTATTGGTCAAGTACGCAGGTTTCAAATACGCAAGCGTGGTACGTCCAAGGGTGGAACAGTGCTTCATCGGGAGGCAATCTTGCCAGTTATTCGAAAGGCCAAGCTATGTCTGTTCGAGCTGTTAGAACCTTTAAGTTAAAGCCGAGCAAATTGAGTTATTTGTGGAGTCCTACAGGGGATACTATTCCGGATATTACTGTTTCACCAAGCCAGACGACGGAGTATTGTGTGACGGTGACATACGGAGATTTGCAGTGTACAGCCGAGGCATGTCAGACGGTGGTGGTGAATCCGACTCAGGTTGTCAATGTAGATACATTGGCTTGCGATTCGTTTGAGTGGAACGGTGTCACTTATACAACGGATACTATTATTGTTGATACGTTGCAGAGTGTGGTAACGGGGTGTGACTCGATAGTGCACATGACGGTGACGATCAGCAACAGCGTGACCGAGACGGTGAACGCGGAGGCGTGCGACACGTACACGTGGACGGACGGCAACGGTCAGACCTACACTGAAAGCGGCGACTACGTGTGGGAGACCACGACGGAGGACGGCTGCGACAGGACCGTGACGCTGCATCTGACCATCAGCGAGGCGGTCCACAATGAGTGGTATGCCGAGGCTTGCAACAGCTATACCTGGAACGGCGAGACCTACACCGAGAGTGGTGATTACGAGCAAATCTTGACCACCGCCCAAGGCTGCGACTCGATAGTCATCCTGCACTTGACCATCAGCGAGGCGGTATATAATGAATGGTATGCCGAGGCTTGCAACAGCTATACCTGGAACGAAGAGACCTACACCGAGAGTGGCGACTATGAGCAAATCTTGACCACCACCCAAGGCTGCGACTCGATAGTGACCTTGCACCTGACAATCAGCGAGGCGGTTCACAATGAGTGGTACGCGGAATCCTGCAATAGCTATATCTGGAACGGTGAGACCTATACCGAGACCGGCGACTACGAGCAGACCTTCACGACCGCCCAAGGCTGCGACTCCATCGTGACGTTGCATCTGACCATCAGTGAGGCGGTTCACAACGAGTGGTATGCAGAATCCTGCAACGAATACACCTGGAACGATGAGTCCTACACCGAGAGTGGCGACTACGAGCAGACCTTGACCACCGTCCAAGGTTGTGACTCCATTGTGACCCTGCACCTGACCATCAGCGAGGCGGTATATAATGAATGGTACGCGGAATCCTGCAACGAATACACCTGGAACGATGAGTCCTACACCGAGACTGGCGACTACAATCAGACGTTCACGACCACCCAGGGTTGCGACTCCATCGTGACCTTGCACCTGACCATCAGCGAGGCGGTATATAATGAATGGTACGCGGAATCGTGCAACGAATACACGTGGAACGAAGAGACCTATACCGAGACCGGCGATTACGATCAGACGTTTACGACCCTCCAGGGCTGCGACTCCATCGTGACCCTGCACCTGACCATCAGCGAGGCTGTCCACAACGAATGGTATGCCGAGTCCTGCAATAGTTACACATGGAATGAAGAGACCTATACCGAGACTGGCGACTACGAGCAAATCTTGACCACGGCCCAGGGTTGCGACTCTATAGTGACCTTGCACCTGACCATCAGCGAGGCGGTTCACAACGAGTGGTATGCGGAATCCTGCAACGAATACACTTGGAACGGCGAGACCTACACCGAGAGTGGCGACTACGATCAAATCTTGACCACCGCCCAAGGCTGTGACTCCATCGTGACCCTGCACTTGACCATCAGCGAGGCGGTTCACAACGAGTGGTACGCGGAATCCTGCAACGAATACACATGGAACGGCGAGACCTATACCGAGACCGGCGATTACGATCAGACCTTCACGACCGCCCAAGGCTGTGACTCCATCGTGACCCTGCACTTGACCATCAGTGAAGCAATTCACAACGAGTGGTACGCGGAATCCTGTAACGAATACACATGGAACGGCGAGACCTATACCGATAGTGGCGACTACGATCAGACCTTCACGACCGTCCAAGGCTGTGACTCCATTGTTACGTTGCACCTGACCATCAGCGAGGCGGTTCACAACGAGTGGTACGCGGAATCCTGCAACGAATATAGTTGGAACGGTGAGACCTATACCGAGACCGGCGACTACGAGCAGACCTTCACGACCGCCCAAGGCTGTGACTCCATCGTTACGTTGCACCTGACCATCAGCGAGGCGGTTCACAACGAGTGGTACGCGGAATCCTGTAACGAATATACGTGGAACGGCGAGACCTATACCGAGACTGACGACTACGAGCAAATCTTGACCACCGTCCAAGGCTGCGACTCGATAGTGACCCTGCACCTGACCATCAGCGAGGCTGTCCACAACGAGTGGTACGCGGAATTCTGCAACGAATACACATGGAATGGAGAGACCTACACCGAGAGTGGCGACTACGAACAAATCTTGACCACCACCCAAGGCTGCGACTCGATAGTGACCCTGCACCTGACCATCAGCGAGGCTGTCCACAACGAATGGTATGCCGAGTCCTGCAATAGTTACACATGGAATGGAGAGACCTACACCGAGAGTGGCGACTACGAACAAATCTTGACCACCACCCAAGGCTGCGACTCCATCGTTACATTGCACTTGACCATCAGCGAGGCTGTCCACAATGAGTGGTATGCCGAGGCTTGCAATAGTTATACTTGGAATGGCGAGACCTATACCGAGACCGGCGATTACGATCAGACGTTCACGACCCTCCAAGGCTGTGACTCCATCGTTACGTTGCACCTGACCATCAGCGAGGCAGTATATAATGAATGGTACGCCGAGGCTTGCAATAGTTATACTTGGAATGGTGAGACCTACGCCGAGACTGGCGACTACGAGCAAATCCTGACCACCGCTCAAGGCTGTGACTCTATTGTGACCCTGCACCTGACCATCAGCGAGGCTGTCCACAACGAGTGGTACGCGGAATCCTGCAACGAATACAGCTGGAACGGCGAGACCTATACCGAGACCGGTGACTACAATCAGACGTTCACGACCGCCCAAGGCTGTGACTCTATTGTGACCCTGCACCTGACCATCAGCGAGGCTGTCCACAACGAGTGGTACGCGGAATCCTGCAACGAATATACGTGGAACGGCGAGACCTATACCGAGACTGGCGACTATAATCAGACGTTCACGACCGCCCAAGGCTGTGACTCTATTGTGACGTTGCACCTGACCATCAGCGATGTGTTGTCATACGAGTGGTCGCAACAAGCCTGCATAAGCTATACTTGGAACGACAGCATCTATTATGTCACGGGTGACTACACGCAGGAATTTACTTCGCTGCAAGGCTGCGACTCTATCGTCACGCTGCACCTGACTATCAACGATGTGTTGACAACCGAGTGGTGGCAAGAAGCTTGTGAATTCTTCGAATGGAACGAAGTCACTTATGATACTACAGGCGACTACACGCAACAGTTCACTGCAGTTCAAGGTTGTGACTCCATCGTGACCTTACACTTGACTATTAACCATTGCGTGGATGACGAGTTCTTCGAACAGGTTTGCGAAAGCTACACATGGAATGGCATCACTTACGATGTTTCTGGTAATTACATCCAAGAGTTTACTTCGATGTACGGCTGCGACTCCATTGTTATGCTACACCTCACCGTTAATGGAACCGCTCATAGCGAATTCTATGAACAGGCTTGCGAAAACTACACATGGAATGGCGTTACCTATACTGAGTCGGGTGACTACGTTCAAGAGTTTACCTCGATGCACGGCTGTGACTCTATTGCTATGCTGCACTTGTCCATCAGCGATGCTGTCCACAACGAATGGTATGCCGAGTCTTGTGTGCCTTACATTTGGAACGGTGTGACCTATGACACTACTGGTGACTACGAGCAGACCTTGACCACTGCCCAAGGCTGCGACTCTATTGTCACCTTGCACCTGACCATTAGCGAAGCAGTCCACAATGAATGGTATGTCGAGTCCTGTGTGCCTTACACGTGGAACGGTGAGACCTACAATGTGACTGGTGATTACGAGCAAATATTGACTACCGCCCAAGGTTGCGACTCCATCGTGACCCTGCACCTGACGATTAGCGAGGCAGTTCACAACGAGTGGTACGCCGAGTCCTGTGTGCCTTACACCTGGAACGGCGAGACCTACGACGCGACTGGCGATTACGAGCAAATCTTGACTACCGTCCAAGGCTGCGATTCGATTGTCACCCTGCACCTGACCATCAGCGACGCGGTCCACAATGAGTGGTATGCCGAGTCATGTGTGCCTTACACTTGGAATGGCGAGACCTACGACACGACGGGCGACTACGAGCAGATATTGACTACCGCCCAAGGCTGTGACTCCATCGTGACCCTACACCTGACCATTAGCGAGGCGGTCCACAATGAGTGGTATGCTGAATCCTGCGTGCCTTACACTTGGAACGGCGAGACTTACGACGTGACTGGCGACTATGAGCAGATTCTTACTACCGTCCAAGGTTGCGACTCCATCGTGACCCTGCACTTGACCATCAGCGATGCCGTCCATAATGAGTGGTATGCCGAGTCCTGTGTGCCTTATACGTGGAACGGCGAGACTTACGACGTGACTGGCGACTATGAGCAGATTCTTACTACCGTCCAAGGCTGTGACTCCATCGTCACCCTGCACTTGACGATCAGCGAGGCTGTCCACAATGAGTGGTATGCCGAGTCCTGTGTGCCTTACACTTGGAATGGCGAGACCTACGACACGACGGGCGACTACGAGCAAATCTTTACTACAGCCCAAGGCTGTGACTCCATCGTGACCCTACACCTGACTATCAGCGAGGCAGTCCACAATGAATGGTATGCCGAGTCCTGTGTGTCTTACACCTGGAATGGCGAGACCTACGAACAGACTGGCGACTACGAGCAAATCTTGACTGCCGTCCAAGGTTGTGACTCCATCGTGACCCTGCACTTGACCATCAGCGAAGCTATCGAAGCGGAATGGGAAATCCAGTCTTGCAATGAGTACATTTGGAATGACGAAACCTATTCTGAATCTGGCGACTATCTCCAAGTGTTTACCAATGATCAAGGCTGCGACTCGATTGTCACACTCCATCTGACCATCAACGAAACAGAGTATTCGGAATGGAACGCAACCCAGTATCCACCGTTCGAATGGAATGGTGAGACCTATACCGAGTCTGGTGACTATGTCCAAATACTGACCTCTCAATTTGGCTGCGATAGTATCGTAACGCTGCATTATACCGCCCTCCAAACCATCACTTACGAATGGAGTGAGACGACTTGTGATGCCTATGATTGGAATGGATCCACTTATGATGAATCCGGCGATTACACGCAAGAGTTTGTTACCCCGACTGGTTGCGACTCAATCGTCACGCTGCATCTCACCGTGAACTATACCGTGAAGAGCGAGTTTGAAATGGAAGCCTGCAGATTCTATGATTGGAACGGCGTTGTTTACGATGTCGCTGGTGATTATACTCAGTTCTTCACTTCGCAACAAGGCTGTGATTCCATAGTCACCATGCACCTGTCGTTTGTGGAGAAATATGTCACTGAGGTTGATACTACCGTTTGCGGAAGCTATCTCTGGAATGGTAAAGAATACAGTGTATCAGGTATTTACCAAGAGGAATTAATTAGCATGAATGGTTGCGACTCGTTGGTGACACTTACACTTACTGTTAATCCTTATCCTAACGAAATTCCGGCTATCCAAGGACCAGGAAGTGTTTATGTAGCAACCAACCTCATCATGGGTGTGTATTCTTATACGATTGATCCAGTTCCGAATGCCGATTACTATGAATGGGATCTCTCTGGTGTGGATTGGGATGCCGATACAACGGGCAGAAAGTGTACGTTGACCGTCACTAGACCTGGAGAGGGCAAGTTGGTGGTTCGTGCATGGAATGAATGCGGCTTCACAGAGCAGTTCATCATCATCAATGCGGGCTTCTTCGATGTTGGCGAACAAGAGGAAACCCCAAGTCAGGTGGTGCTTTACCCGAACCCGACTTCCACTAAGGCATTTGTTGAAGCTGATGAAATCATTAGGGTGAGACTGTACTCTTTGAAGGGTCAGTTTATGCAAGAAATTCCTGGCAACCACAGCGATAGGGTGGAACTGTATGTCCGCAATCTCCCGCCTGCGATTTACATGGTTGAGGTCTTGACGCCTCAAGGTGTGACCAACTTGAAGTTGGATGTGCATAGATAAGAGTTTTTTGTTACTTTTGCACATTATTGTTATTTGATGTGTCGAAGTAATGGATTTCAAATTAGTTTCCGATTTTCAACCTACTGGTGACCAACCCGAGGCCATCAAGGAATTGGTGGATGGATTGAATCGTGGCGACCGCGCCCAGACTTTGCTCGGTGTGACAGGCTCGGGTAAGACCTTTACCATCGCCAATGTTTTGGCCCAATTGAACCGTCCTGCTTTGGTTTTAAGTCATAATAAGACCTTGGCGGCACAGCTTTACGGTGAATTTAAGCAGTTTTTCCCCGATAATGCGGTGAATTATTTCGTCTCCTATTATGACTACTATCAGCCCGAGGCCTTTATTCCCGCCACCAATACTTATATTGAAAAGGATCTTGCCATCAATATGGAGATTGACAAGATGCGCTTGGCAACCACATCCGCATTGCTTTCAGGTCGAAGGGATATTATTGTAGTTTCTTCGGTTTCATGCCTTTATGGTATTGGCAATCCTGATGATTTCGGTAAAAACATCATTTACTTGGAACGAGGAATGAAAACCAGTCGTGACGATGTAGCCAAGGCTTTAGTCGGTGCCTTGTATGTGCGCAACGAGATTGAGTTTACGCAAGGCAAGTTTAGGGTGAAAGGGGAGACGATGGATGTGTTTCCGGCCTATGCCGACTATGCCTACCGTATCGTGTTTTGGGATGACGAAATCGATAGCTTGGAGATGTTCAACCCTGTGACGGGCAGAAGGATGGAGGAACTTTCGGAGTTGACTATTTTCCCCGCTAATATTTTTGTAACCTCACAAAGTAAGTTGAATGCTGCGGTGGCCGAAATACAGGATGATATGTTCAAACAGGCCGAGTATTTCCGTGAGATTGGTAAAAATTTAGAAGCCAAGCGTTTGGAAGACCGCGTGAATTTCGATATTGAGATGATGAAGGAACTTGGCTATTGCTCTGGCATTGAAAACTATTCGCGCTATTTCGATGGACGTAGCCCAGGAACGCGGCCTTTCTGTCTGCTTGATTATTTTCCTGATGATTTCATTACCATCATCGACGAAAGCCATGTCACTATTTCGCAAATCCGTGGCATGCATGGAGGCGACCGTTCACGCAAGCAGACTTTGGTGGAATACGGGTTCCGTCTACCTTCAGCATTGGACAACAGACCCTTGCAGTTTGATGAATTTGAAGCACTCACAGGGCAGACCATTTATGTCAGCGCCACGCCTGCCGATTTCGAGTTGCAACAGAGTGAAGGCGTGTATGTGGAGCAGGTGATTCGTCCTACAGGTTTGCTCGATCCAGTGATAGAGGTAAGGCCGAGTTTGAACCAGGTTGATGACCTTATTGACGAAATTCATAAAGTGGTGGAGAAAAACCAGCGTGTACTCGTCACTACCTTGACGAAACGCATGGCCGAGGAATTAAATACTTATCTCAACAACTTGAAAATTAAGACGCGATATATCCATTCCGATGTGGATACTATGGAGCGTGTGGAGATTTTGCAAGGCTTGCGTATGGGCGATTTCGATGTCTTGGTCGGCGTGAACCTGTTGCGAGAAGGTCTGGACCTACCCGAAGTGAGCCTCGTGGCCATTCTCGATGCTGACAAGGAAGGCTTTCTCCGTTCGGAGCGCTCGCTGACGCAAACCGCAGGTCGTGCAGCCCGTAATGCAGAGAGCAAAGTTATCATGTATGCCGACACCATCACTGACTCCATGCGCAAAACCATCGATGAGACGGCCCGCCGTCGTGCCAAACAGATGGCCTACAACGAGGCGCACGGTATCGTTCCCCAAACTATCGTCAAAGCTATCGACAATTCTTTGGGCACTCTGAAAGGACAGCCTGCACCAGTTTCCTATTCGCGGACTGGTGATACGGTTACGATGGCTGCCGAAAGTCAGACAACCTATAAGTCTAAAGAACAAATCCAGAAAGCCATCCAGCAAGCCAAAAAGAACATGGAAAAGGCTGTCAAGGAGATGGACTTCCTTAGTGCTGCTCAATATAGGGATGAGATGGTGGCGTTGCAGGAACAATTGGAGAAATGAGTTTATGAGTGCCCAAACCCGTTCCATATTACAGCAATATTGGGGCTATCCTTCGTTTCGTCCCCTTCAGGAAGACATTGTCGACTCGGTGATGGCGGGGAAGGATACGCTGGCCTTGTTGCCCACGGGTGGCGGCAAAAGCATCTGCTTTCAGGTGCCTGCCATGGCCATGGAGGGCCTCTGTTTGGTCATTACACCGCTCATCGCGCTGATGAAGGACCAAGTGACACATCTCGTGGAAAAAGGCATTCCTGCCGCAGCCATTTATTCAGGTATGCATCCTGACGAGCTGGAATTGGCCTATAACCAGGCGGCTTTCGGTCGGTTGAAGTTCTTGTATGTCTCTCCAGAACGCTTGCAAACCAATGCCTTCATTGAGGCGTTAAAGCGGATGAAGATATGCCTCTTGGCAGTCGACGAATCGCATTGCATCTCGCAATGGGGCTATGATTTCCGTCCACCATACCTGAAGATTGCAGACATTCGTCCTTATATGCCCAACACTCCCGTTTTGGCGTTGACCGCTACTGCCACGGCAAAAGTAGTGGATGACATCCAGTTTCGACTTGGATTTAAGCAAAAGAATGTCTTTCAAAGCAGCTTTGAGCGCAAGAATGTGACTTACAATGTTTTTCACGAAGCAGACAAATATGGTGTGCTGCGCCGCAAGTTGGAAGCCATGAAAGAAGGAAGTGCCATCGTATATGTTCGCAACCGTAAGCGCACGCGAGTCATCGCCGACTGGCTCAATTCGGTGGGGATTAGTGCCACTTTCTATCATGCTGGATTGGATGCCAAGACCCGCGACGAGCGGCAAGACCTATGGATGAAAGGCAAGGTGAAAGTTATTGCCGCTACCAATGCTTTCGGCATGGGTATTGACAAGCCCGATGTGCGACTCGTCATCCACATTGACCTGCCCGACAGCATCGAGGCTTATTTCCAGGAAGCGGGTCGAGCAGGTCGTGACCTGAAACCCTCCGAGGCTTTTTTGCTTGTTTCTCCTGCCGACATCAAGAAGTTGCAGGAGAACTTGACGCAGTCGTTTCCAGAGTTGGATCGAATTAAGTTGATTTATAATGCGTTGGGGAATTATTTTAATATCCCGGTCGGAGCGGGAGAGAACGTGTCTTATCCTTTTGTTATCAGTGATTTTGCAAACCGATATGGATTCACTATTGTGGAGGTGTTTCATACATTGAAGATTTTCGAAAAAGAGGGCTTTATTTTGCTTTCCGATAGCTTCGATGAGCCTTCCAAGGTAATGATTAAGGCCTCACGAGATGACATCTATGGCTTTCAAGTCAACAATCCGCAGTATAGCGAACTGATTAAGTGTATGTTGCGCAGCCTGCCAGGTGTACTTTCCGATTTCGTGAAAATCAACGAAGAGGTCTTGGCAAAGAAGTCTGGACTCACTGTGGAAAAGGTTATTGATCAACTGAAGAAATTAGAAAAATACAATTTCCTTTCTTACGCGCCGCGCAACGACAAGCCTCAGGTCTTGTTTCTTTCGGAATTTGTTGACACAAAACATTTTGGTCTTTCAAAAGAGAATTATTACGATCGAAAGAAAGATGCTGAGGAACGTGTGAAGGCGGTCATCGACTTTGTGAACAATGACGATGAATGCCGTAGCGTGCAATTGCTTCGTTATTTTAATGAGAAAACGAAGAAGACCTGTGGACGATGTGATGTTTGCTTAAGGAAATCCAGTAATAGGATTTCTTATGACTCTATTGAGGAAAAGCTGCAAAGCGTAATGGGTGAGTCGGCTCATCAGGTAAAAGACGTTTTGGCTCAATGTGCAGAATTTGATGAAGCCAAGGTGTTAGATTCCATCAGGTTTCTTGTTGATAATGGAGTGTTGCAATTAGAAAAAGATGGCTCCGTGAAACGGAAGGAAAACAAAAAAAGCCGTCATTAATGACGGCTTTTGTGTTACATTGAGCAATCTTATTTGAGAAGATCCTTTGCAGCTTTGAATTTGACGATTTTTTTCGCAGCAATCTTGATAGTCTTTCCTGTTCTGGGGTTACGGCCTTGTCTGGCAGGACGAGTGAGAACACTCAAGGTTCCGAAACCGACGAGAGCGATTTTACCATCCTTCTTCAGTTCATCCTTTGATACTTCCAAAACGGCATCGATAGCTTTTCTTGCATCGACTTTGGTCATGCCAGCCTTTTCGGCAACAGCGCTGATTAATTCTACTTTATTCATAATTAGTTATTATTAGTGGTTAAACTTTTACCCGACAAAAATAATGTATTTTTGACAATTGCAAGCTTTTTTGATAAAAAAAGAGCTATTTTTATCAAAAAAAACGTAAAAGAAGTCGGATTTGCTGCATTTTGTTCATTAAAATCGAGTTTTCCAAGCACCATGCAGCTGCGTGCCTCTTAAAAACTCATCTATATGCATGGCTTTTTTCCCCGCTTGTTGGATTATGGTTAGATGAATGAAACCGTCTTTTAATGCGACTTTAAGGTAATTTTTGTTGTCGGTGACGATGCTACCGATGGGCAAATTGGGCTGACAGCGTTCCATCTCAGAGGAATAAATCTTTATTTCTAATGCCTCACCGTTTTCTGATTGAAGTAGGGCATGTGCAGCAGGGTAGGGCGACAAACCTCTAATGTGGTTGTAAACAGTTTGGCAGTCTTTACTCCAGTCCACGTTACAGAATTCTTTTGATATCTTTGGAGCAGGTTTAAGGATTTGGTTTTTCGATAGTTTTTCCTGTGCTAAGGCGCACACTTCGCCATTTTCGATTTTCTTGATGGTTTCAACGACCACTTTGTTGCCTAAAATCATTAACTCATCATGGAGCTCTCCAGCGGTTTCATCAAGGTGGATGGTCACTTTTTCTCGCATGATGATGGCACCTTTGTCAATTTCTTCGTTAAGGAAGAAGGTGGTGAGCCCAGTTTCAGTCTCTCCGTTGATGATGGCGAAATTGATGGGAGCTGCACCTCGGTATTGGGGCAGAAGTGAGGCATGGAGATTGAATGTGCCCAATTCAGGCATTTGCCATACCACAGCGGGCAACATCCTGAATGCCACTACGATGAAAAGGTCGGCTTGGTAGGAGGCCAATTGCTCCAAAAACATCGGGTCTTTCAACTTCTCAGGCTGTAGCAAGGGCAGACCATGCTCCAACGCGGTTTTCTTCACTTCGGAATACTGTATTTTCCGCCCGCGTCCTGCCGGTTTGTCGGGCATGGTGACGACTACGGCCACCTCATAACCGGCTTTAATGATGGCTTCTAACTGCGATGCGGCAAATTCGGGCGTGCCGAAATAGGCGATTCTGATTTTTCTCTCCATGGCTGTCAAAAAAAATCCTGACCCTTGGGCCAGGATTTTACTATGAAAAACAAAATTTTACAATTATTTCTTATGTTCGAGGTTGGCAATGTTCTTGCTGATCTCAAAGGCTTCGTTGCTCTGGGGATAATCCTTCTTCAAAGTCTTGTAAGTTTCCAAAGCCTTGGCGTTGTTGCCCATGATTTCGTAGGTCATGCCCAATTTGACGAGGAACATGGGAGTGGTGAAGTCGTTGGGGTTCTTCTTGGTGGCCTTGTCGTAGTAAGAAACGGCGTTTTGTTGATCACCGAGTTGCAGATAGCAGTCGCCGATGAGCCCTAAAGACATAGGAGCCAACACTTTATCATCATTGGTGTATTTCTTCAGGTATTCGATGGCGTTTTTGTAGTCGCCTTGCTTCAGGTAGCAAAGTCCTGCATAATAGGCGGCTAATTTGCCGGACTTGGTTGAACCATAATCGTTGACAATGTCGAGGAGACCGGGATTTTCGCCGTCGCCGTTCAAAGCAGTGGCGTAGTTTTCGTTTTCCACATAATATGAAGCGAAGTCAACGGCTTTGGCGGCCTGCTCTTCAAAATTGATTTCCTGCGGGAAGATTTGGTTCATGGCTGCTTGGTTGCGCTTTTGGTTGTATTTGGTGATGCCAAAGATACCAAAGGCGATGACCAACAGGACAATAAGGATAATCCACAGGGTCTTCTGGTTGTTTTCAATCCAAAGTTCGGTTTTACTTAAGGCTTCTTCTACGTTTTCGAGTCTTTCTTCTGCTTGTTTTGTGTCTTGTTTTGCCATAACGATTCAAAATTTTGCGTGCAAAAGTACGCTTTTTCGGTTTACACTCAACCAATTTTCTTGTTTTTTTTCTTTTTTCGTATTTTTGCATCTCTTTTTAAAGGATATTGCCGATGAAGAAATCCATTGTGTATGACGGACGTGAATTGCAGGATGTTGAAATGCAGGAAAATGCAGCTCGTGATGCGGCCATGCTTGAGTTCATGAGTCAGTTTATCACCGATGATCGCAAGCAGCGTTTTGAGGAGGTGCTCGATTTCCGTACGCGCCATATCACCGTTGTCCTCGAAGATATTTTCCAACCTCATAATGCCAGTGCCGTGTTGCGCACCTGCGACTTGCGTGGCATACAAGATATTCATATTGTGGAAAATACTAACCACTATGACGTGAATCCAGATGTGGTGTTGGGCAGTACCAAGTGGCTCAATATGTATTATTACGAGGATAATGAATTCAATACGCCAACGACTTTTGAACAATTGCATGATAAGGGTTATAAAATTGTGGCCACCTGTCCGCACCGTGATGATTTCATGCCCGACACGCTGCCTTTGGACCATCCCATCGCTTTGGTTTTTGGAACCGAAAAGTTAGGACTTTCTGACTATGCCGTTGAAAATGCGGATATGCATGTAAGGATTCCAATGTATGGGTTTACTGAGAGTTACAATATCAGCGTTTCAGCGGCTTTGCTGCTTTATTCGTTGACAAACCGACTCCATGCTTCCACTGACATCAATTGGCATCTATCGGAAGAGGAACGCAATGCCCTTCGCTTGGTATGGACACGCCGCTCACTCAGCCGCATAAGGCAGTATGAACGGAAGTTCAAGGAGCTGCATCCTGAGTTTTTTACCGACTAATTGGCACAATTTGACATTATTTTTCCCGTTTTCACATCATGACAGTAAAAAATTGTAATTTTGCACTGAAAAATTCCCTGAAGATGAAAAGGTTTTTGATTATTGCCCTCTTTTTGTCAATAGTTGTACTTCCTTCATGTAAGAAGACACGCTATTGTAAGTGTACCACCATTCAGAATGAGGAAGTGGTTGACTTGGGCGAAGATTACTATACTATTGAGGACGGTTCTTCCTGCTCCGACAAATCCAAGGAAATCGTGGGTTGGGGACAGGTGATATGTAATGAAGTGTCGGAATATGAGGTGACGGGTGAGAAACCTAGCTGGTGGGAGAACCTGTTTGGCGGTGGAAACAATAACAAACCCTAAGTATTGTCCAATTCGCTCGGTAAATCGGCCTTGAAGGTCCTGCTGGGCCTTGTGTTCATCGTCTCGGCTGTCCTCAAGATTCTCGATATGGACAAGTTCGAGATTTACATTTACAGTTATCATTTTTTCAGTCTCAATTTCTCGTTTTTGGTGGCTCGATTGGCCATCATCCTCGAGTTGGTTTTGGGTATCGGCTTGATTGCGAATTATCTTCATAAGCTGATGTGGTGGGGTAGTGTGTCCATGTTTGTGGGCTACTCCTTATTATTAATATATGCCATCGCCAATGGGCGTACCGATAGTTGTCATTGTTTCGGCGATTATCTTCAACTCGACCCAAAACAGAGTCTTATCAAGAACGGATTTTTGTTGGTGCTTTTCTTGTTGATTTACAGGGACGAAGGCTGGAGGACTCCGTTTCATTGGTTGTTTTTGTGTCTCACCATTTTGGCTTCCACTGTTGCCGTTTTTCTGGTTTCGCCCCCCGACAACTATACTTCAATTTCTGACCCCGACCAAAACCTTCAGGTGGAGATTTTCGATGAAATGCTCAACAAGGCTCCTTTGGATAGCTTGGATTTGCAGAAGGGCAAACAAGTGGTGTGCTTCTTCTCTACTGGATGTGAGGTTTGCCAAATGGCAGCACACAAGCTCTCGCTGATGCAGCAGTTTTATGGCTTTCCTCCCGAAAATGTCACCTGTCTTTTCATGGGGAATGAAGAGGGGGTGGCAAAGTTTTATGAAGCGTCGGAGTCGGTGCTTTATCGAAATGTACTTTATCCTGATGTGACGCTCCTATTGAAGGCTGTCAATGGGAACTTGCCTACCATTGTTTTTTTGGAGGATGGTGCGGTGGTTCATGAATATGGTTTCCGGAATATGAATGAGGTTGAAATCAAGGCATTTATGGTCATGTAGGTCTGTAGCACCGTGACAGCCGCAGCGTTATTCCCGATGCTGCAGCCATAATATGACAGCACTCCAAGTGTCAATGCAATAATCATTCAGGTCTCCTAAACCTATCTCCTGTCTCTTCAATCACAGCCTTTTTCCATGAATCGGGATAACCGGGTTGTTTGGGCTTGACGGGATAACCGTAACCATTGCGTTTGAACTGCCCGTTTTCCTCTTGTTTGACGTTGCTGTCCAAATACTTCACCAATAAGTAGTTGTCCAACTCTTTCCAAGTAGCCACGGTGTTATGTCCAGCTTGGTTGGAGAAGTCGGTGAGGTAGGCGATGGCCATCTGAGGATCTTGGGCATATAGGTTCAAGGCTTCATTGTCGGCATAGTTGACCTGCTCTTGATAGCCAATCTCCAATTCGTTTTGCACGTCTTGGATGTCGCCGATAACGCGATCATAGAATAGGTATTTGAAATGGGCTAGTCGGTTGAAGACCCAGAAGGCGGCGTTGTCGCTGTAGGTGAGCATGTCGCCATTGCCGACACGGTATTCGATAGGCACCTCACTAATGGAGCAGTAGAAAGGCGTGTAAACCGTCGAGTTGGTGTCGTCCACACCAAACCAGATGATGCCACCGATGGGGTTGGGCAGCCACGAACGGCTTTGAGCGATGAAGGAGAAACCTGTCTGCACCACCTCGATGCTGCGTTCGTTGAGGTAAGGCTTACCTTCGTATTCCCAATATAGCGGGTTGTAGCGGAAGGGCGAACCAAAAGGACCTGCGCCTACATCTTTGGTCTTGTCGTACTCGGTGCCTTGGAAATGGTCGCGCTGGAAAGCCATCATGTCGGATAGGCTAATTTTGCGATTGGGCTTGACATACAGTGGCATGCGATGTGTTAAGTCCTTACCCGTGACATAGTCCCAGTATTCGTACATGCCTTCGCAAACCTTGTTGAACATGGTCCAAACACGGAAGTCGCACACGCGTGCGGCACTGAAATCGACAGGAGCGTATGCGGCACTGAAGTCGAAGTCCTTGTCCTTGCCGGTGAAGTAGCCCTTGCGCCTGGCAAAGTCGATGATGTCGTGCTTGTAAATCACCTCAACTTGCTCATTGTAAAGTTTTTTCCAATCTTTATCGGTGATGGAGGTCTTGCCGTTGCGCAAAGGGAATGTGGTGATACGTGCTGCATTGGCGTGACCGCTCACATAGCCATCGGGGATTCGGATGGCCACCCACACTGCGCCACGGTCGGCGTTGATGGTGTCGCCGGTTTTGGTTACCATAGGAGTGTATCCCTTCGGCATGATTTCCATGTACCACACCTCGTTGGCATCGCTGATGCTAAATGACTCACCATCGCTGCCATAACCGTATTCTTCAACGAGATCGGCCATGATTTTGATGGCTTCTCGGGCGGAGGTGCTGCGTTCCAAGGCAATGAACATCAGGCTACCGTAATCGACGATGCCCGTCGGGTCCATCAGTTCCTCGCGGCCGCCAAAGGTGGTCTCACCGAGGGCCACTTGGTTTTCATTGATATAGCCCACCACTTGGTAAGTGTGAGGCGGTTGCGGAACGCTGCCACGGGGTGCATTGGTGCCGCGGTCGTAGCACACGCGCATGCTGCCCGCCGGCCAGTCGGCGGCAGGAGTGAAGTAGAGCTCGCCATATCGGATGTGCGAGTCGGCGCAATAGCTGATGAAGTTGGAGCCGTCGACGCTGGCGCCTTTGGTGATCAAGAAGTTGGTGCAAGCCTGCGATTGTCCAAAAGCGACAAGCAGGACGAAAATAAGGAGGGTTTTGATGCTTTTCATTGATGAAATACTTTTGGGGCAAAAATACTATTTTTATGGTCTGATGCAAAAAAGTCGTTTGAAATTGTTATTTTTGCAAAAAATAAACCAATGAAAAAATATCTTTCGTTCGTGTTGTTGATGGTACTATTGGGAATCGCCTTTCCTTTGCGATCTCAAGTTACCATCAAGATAGAGAGATTGTCCAAGCCAGATTCCTTGTTGCCTGTTCAATCTCCAAAAGACATTTTCAAGACTTTTATAGAAGAAGATGCCGGCTTGACTAAGTATGCCATAGAACACAAAGGTATTCATGTGGATTATGGCCTGTTGGCTTTGAAAGTTGATGCAGATAGCCTTGTTACATTTGGCAGTCATTCTTTTATCTCAGGTATGCGAGAGGCATATTGGCACCATCGTCCGATAACGTTGTCGCCAGATATGATTTGGGTATTAATAGCCCAGGGCTTTTCTCATTATGTGAATGCCAATGCCGAGGCTTTGCGCGACCGCATGGTAGATTTTGAAGGGAAAAAAGAATTGACTTGTATTTGTGATGTAGAGTCTATTGAGCAGATTGACTGGGAAAAGACCGTTGATTCGTTTTCGATAAAGATAGCGGAGAATACCAAGGGTGATATCGCGGAAATCATCAAGGCGGATTTTTCCACCACGACACAGATTGAAAGAATCGCTTCGGAAATCACTCTTATGAGCGCGGTTAAGGATTATTTTGTGTTCACGGCGGCCATGATTGGCTGTGGTATCCCGTATGTCGTTTTGGAGGGAACGCCGAATGACTGGCAGCGTGTGTATGACAAAGCGATGCAATTGAGGGATTATGACTTGGAATGGTGGATTGATGAACTTGAACCTGTTCTGAGACAGATTGTTGCTTCTTCAAAAGGAGAAGTTGACAAACGGTTTTGGAGAAATATGTTTCGGGTGCATACTAAGGAAGTGTATGGCAGTCCTGAATGCCTCGATGGTTGGATGGCCAAGTTCTTCCCATATGATCGTTATGAAGAAAGGCTGCCGTTGGATACGCTGTATTTGAACAATATAGATCGTTTGCCGGATGAGATGGTTAAAGTGGATGCCAGAGTATTCAACATGACGACAGGAGAGGATATACCAGTGGAATTGTGGGCGGGTTTTGTCGGACTTGCACAAAACAACGAGAATTATATGCTAACGCCTAAGATGGGCTGGATGGTGCGAGTGAAAGATGTTGGTAATGAGGTCCAGAAACTGAAAATGGAAAATGAAGAAGGTTATTCCTTGCGTTTTGTTCAGAATCTTCCTAGTGCTTTGCGCCAATTCGATACCATTCCCATTCGAAAACTTGAGATCGATTTTAGGGAAAAACCGTATTTCCCCGAATGGTTTTGGGATTTAAACATTGAGCAGTTGAGGGTAGAGGGAAAAATAAGCGAGGAAGAACGGCGTAATCTGTTGCAACATTTTGCTGATGTCTCGTTAGATAATGCTTGGTACTTCAATACTGGTGACGGTTGGGTTGCTCATATAAAAAATGGCAATGTCTTTGAACAGATTGAAGGGTTGAAACATGTCAAGCTGTTGTGCCTTAATGCTACGATAATCGGTCATGAAGATGATTTAATGTATAGGCCAATTGGCGTTGGACCTGATTGGGCGCCTTTGAATATCGAAATGCCGGAGTCATGGGAAGAAGTGCAAGTGGATTCCGTTTATGTACGGTTGAATGAATCGGAAAATGAGCCTTTGAATTTGTTAAGAAGGTCATTCCCTAATACAGCAATAAAGGCTTTGTACGAGTATTATAACTTTGGTAATATTCAAAGAATGGTGAGGGAAGAAAAGAAACGGAGACCTTGAGAGGAGTGATGATAGGATAATTTAGGTTTTACAACAGACGTTGGGAGATGAGAAAAAGTCTTAATCCAATTCAAAAGTAGTATCGATTAGAAATAAATCCAGCAATGCAATCCACCATCCCATTAGCGGAACGCCTGCGCCCGACCACGCTTGACGACTATATCGGGCAGAAGCACATCATCGGCGAAAACGCCGTGTTGCGCCGTGCTATCGAAAGCGGGCGTGTGCCGTCCATGATTTTCTGGGGACCGCCAGGTGTGGGCAAAACCACTTTGGCCTACATCATCTCCAAACAGGTAAAGCGTCAGTTCTTCCAGTTGAGCGCGGTCAGCAGTGGCGTGAAGGAAGTACGCGAGGTCATCGACCGCGCACGCATGGCTCCCGAGGCACCTATTTTATTTATAGACGAAATCCACCGTTTCAGCAAGTCGCAACAGGACTCGTTGCTCGGTGCCGTGGAGCGTGGCCTGGTCACTTTGATTGGCGCCACGACCGAGAATCCCTCGTTTGAGGTCATCTCGCCCTTGCTGTCACGTTGTCAGGTGTATGTACTCAAGTCGCTGGAGAAAGAGGACCTCGAAATCCTTTTGGACAAGGCCGTGAAGGCGTTGGAATACGACTTCGGTAAGAAAATCACCGTCAAGGAACCTGAGGCGTTGATGCAGATCAGTGGTGGCGATGGACGCAAGCTGCTGAATGCCGTTGAGTTGGTCGTCACCTCATTGAATGATATGGACATGTCCGCTGAGGAACTCGTTATCACCAACGACTTCACCACCGACTGCATCCAGAGCAACTTAGTGAAATACGACAAATTGGGGGAGATGCACTACGACATTATTTCGGCCTTTATCAAGTCGATGCGTGGCAGTGACCCCAATGCGGCCTTGTATTACCTTGCTCGCATGATAGAGGCAGGGGAGGACCCTTTATTTATCGCCCGCCGTATGCTGATCCTCTCGTCCGAGGACATCGGCAATGCTAATCCCAATGCCTTGCTGCTCGCCAATGCCTGCTTCGATGCGGTCAACAAAATTGGTTGGCCCGAGAGCCGCATCATCTTGTCGCAGACGGTGACCTATTTGGCCTCGTCGCCCAAGAGCAACGCTGCCGTCGCTGCCATCGACGCGGCACAGGCTTTGGTGCGCGAGACGGGCGACCTGCCCGTGCCGTTGCACCTGCGCAATGCACCGACGAAGCTGATGAAAGACCTGGGCTATTCCGATGGCTACAAGTATGCCCATGCCTATCAGGGCAACTTCGTGGAGCAAGAATTTCTGCCAACTGAAATTTCTGGCACGGTTTTGTATGTGCCTCAAGATAATCCCCGTGAGCGTGAATTGCGCAAGAACCTGCGGGAGAAATGGAAAGAGAAGTATGGGTATTAGTTGAGAGTTTAGAGTTTAGAGTTTAGAGTTGTAGTGCGGTCATTAGGTTGCTGAGCTTGTCGAAGTATCGTGGCAGCCACCCAGCCCCGTAGGGACGAAGAATCATAAGCAGGCAGTTTCAACCCCTGCTTTTAAAAACAGAAAAGAAATGGCAGAAGAAAACCAAGAAAAAAGCGTAACCCTTTGGAACAAGGTGCTGGAAACCAGCCTGCGCCTGCCGTTCGTGAACGTGAACCGTGAGGAATTCCTTACCAAGGAACTCTCCAAGTTCTGTACCCCGATGGAAGTGATGACGGCTTTGGATGACTCACCGTTGAAGGTGCTGAGCAAGAAAGAAATCGACAAGTTGGCCAACCAGTGCATCAAATATCATCTGACCATGGTTTGTGGCACTTCGGCACTCATGGGATTGCCGGGCGGTTGGTGGATGGCGGGTTCCATCCCAGCCGATATCACGCAGTTTTACGGTCACATCCTTTCATTGATGCAGAAACTCATCTACCTTTACGGTTGGCCTGCGTTGACTAATGTCAACAAGCAACTCGATGATGAGTCTTTGAACATCATGACTTTGTTTGTGGGCGCGATGATGGGCAACAAACTTGCTGTTGAGGCCTTGACCAAGGTGGTCGCTCAAGTGTCGAAGAATGCGGGAATAAAAATCTCTGAAACCTTGATGGCGCAATATGCCATCAAGATAGCACAATGGATTGGCATCAACTTGACAAAGGAAGGTTTTGCCAAGGGTGTGGGCAAAGTAGTACCTTTAGTGGGGGCACCTATTTCTGCCACCATCACCTATTATACCTTCCGTCCGATGGCGCGTCGACTGAAAAACCATCTCGACGAGCTGTACGAGATGCGGCACGAAGGGTATTAGTGCTTGAATTCTGTGTCGAAAATGTCGTGAAGCTGAGTGTCGGGGGTCTGCAAAATGGCCTTGTAGTTCAGCTTCTTTTCTGTCATCAGCCAATCGATGTATTCATCGTTAAAGCTCTTGATTCCAGATTGGTTCATCTTGATATAGATCAAGTTGAGTTTGGCTTTTGCTTCGGTTTCGTTGAGGCCATCGTTGACCATGATCATCTCGGTGAGTTTGTCCATCGCTTTTTCCATAGTGGTGCTTTATTATAATTTCGAGTTGCAAATATAGGGAAGAAAACGATTTCTGTCAAGACAAAAGACGAAAAAAAGCGTTTTACCCGTTTATGGAATGGCCAAATTGTATTGAAAGGATAAAATAATTAGATTGTTTTTCCAATAAGTGAAAAAAAGCCCATTTTTAGGGAAAAAGTAATTGTGGATATTAAAAATAATAGTATTTTTGCAGCGGTTCTTATCATAAAGACCTGTAGCCATGATATTTGGCTGCAAGTAAAAGGTTTCATAAATTTTGGTTTTTGGTTCTTGAAAATCCTGGCTTCGGCTGGGATTTTCTTGTTTATGGAAATCGGTTGACACGGCGTTGACACGGATTCAAATGTACACGCATCATCCCTTTGCCGATGTAGCCATGGTGTGGGGAGCGATTATGCAGGCCATGCGGACAGCGGTGGAGTGAAAAAGTGGTGCTAAAATCAAAGCATAGGCAAATAATATGAAAGAAAAAACGTTTTTATGAAGCAAATATATACCAAGAAAGCCCAAAACGATGAAAACACTAAAACGTGCTCTATGGGTCATAGTGGCGATAATGGTACTGGGACTTGCAGTCGTCGCGGTTTGCGAAATCTCTGTGTCCATCGCCTCAAAAGGGCGCATGTATTCTGATGTGGATGAAATCCCTCACAGGAAGGTGGGATTGCTTTTGGGAACCAACCCGAAAGGCCGTAGGGGAGGTGCCAACATGTTCTATAACCATCGCATTGATGCGGCAGTGGCACTGTATGAGGCTGGAAAAGTCGACCGATTCCTCATCAGTGGGGCAAAGAAAGGCTCTGATTATGACGAGCCACAAGCGATGCGCGAGGCGTTGGCCGCCAGAGGGGTGCCCGATAGCATATTTATCCTCGACGGACAAGGGTTTCATACCATTGAATCCATTGTGAGAGCAAAAGAGGTTTATGAAGTGGATTCGGTGACCATCATCTCGCAAGAGTTCCACAACAAGCGTTCCCTCTATATGGCCAAACACAACGGCTTGGACGCCATCGCCTACAATGCGGCCAACACCACCATCGTCAGATGGCGAGTCATCATGTTCCTGCGCGAGAGGGCCTCGCGTGTGAAGGCTGTGCTGTTTTGTAGGAGACGGGCTTTGTGAGGGTGGAAGGGATTGAATGGAAGGGGCAAATTTGGGGCAAAAGAAAATCCGCAGCCTGATTTTCAGCAAGTTGCGGATTGTTTTTGTAGAGCCCATAGCGGAATCGAAATCTGCACCACTATTCGTCACTATAAATAGTATAATTGCTCACTTGATTACATTTAATACATTGAAAACCAATTTATTATAAAAAACTCTTCGTTTTTTGAGACTAATGATAGAGTATAATAATTGTGCAAAAAAAAGGATTTTGTTGACACGGCGTTGACACGGATTCATGGTTGATAATTATGTTCGCAAAGACAATGAGGAAGGGATAATCCTCGAAATTTGCGTGTAGCACTGAAAGCCTCAAAACAAACGCTTCGCTGGGGGCGGAACACCTTGACGGGATGGGAAGGTGATGCTTTAGTACTCTCCTATCAATGGAGCTTCAGGGAAGGCGGGAGATGCGCTAAAATGATAAATAAAAGAAAGTCTTATTGGTACTGTTCCAGAGCCTTTTTCAAAGCATTTTTATGATCATCAACTAAAGACTGCGGCCCAAGAATGGTTATGTTAGGGGCATAAGAAAGCAATTTGCGTTTAAGTTCTTTGTTGATTTTTACATTGAGAGTAATATCCAATGTTTTTTCATCAAGCCATTTGGAGACTTGTGAACCATGTAATGGTTTAGTGTAAATATAACATGCAGTCTTGCCATGAGCAAGGAAGTGAATACTCTCAACCGGTGCATTTTCAAGGTTGGTCACGCCAATGATGTCGTAAAAATAGTCGTTCCAATCTATTTCTAATTTAATATATGGATACTCCTTCTTGGCTTCGATATTTTGGATGCGGTCAAGGGGAAGATTCCATATTTTGTTTTTATGGGATTCTTTTACGCCAAAGACGAACCACCTATTGTTATATTGTTTCAAAAACTGTGGATGGAAGACGAAATCCATAGCATCCGAATAAAATGGCTTGTAGCTGATCTTCAGTGCAACCTCATATTGGATGGCGTTGAACAAAGGAGTAAGATATGAAAGACCTTCAACAAATTCGTTATGTTCCAATCCAAAACAAGGTTTGGCTTTGGCATTCAGAGATACCAAACCCAGTTTTGCGAAGCTGTCTTGTAGTCCTTCAAACTGGGGCAGCCCTTCTACACTATTTAATAAATTGATTGCGGCTTCCATTTGCTTCATCTGCGCTTCGGAAAGCGACATCTTCTCGATGGAAAAGTCAGGGTCGGAATAGTGGTAGTACACATTGTGTCCTTCACGTTCTGAAACGATAGGTGCTTCCCATCCATCGGAGCTTTTCATGTATTCGATATCATAGTATATAGTTCGTCGGCTGATTCCTTTGTCTTTAAAACTCAATTCCTCATTGCATACTTCTATCAAATCTTCAATGCAATAACGCTTGATTGGATTGCGTAAGCACTTGTCAAGTACCCTATAACGCAGAAAAGCATCTCTATTTATAGGCATAGTATTTTAGAATAATATTCTTATGAACAACAGCAATAATAATAGGACAAAAATACAATTTTTTCGTTTATGCAAATGCATTGCACACATATTGCGTTTTTTTATCCCTTCACCAAAAAAACAATGATTTTTTCTTTCTTTGTTGTGATTGTTTTAATCATTATCCGTATTTTTGTAGGCAAAATAAACGGAGAACTTAAATTATTTCGTATTATGTTTGAGTATATTAAAGAGACATATAAAAAAGGGGATAGATTAAAACTCACATGTGTTAATGGAGAATTTATTGGTGAAATTCTATTCATCGGTGCTGATTCCATTGTGTTAAAGACCGATGACGGAAGAACATGTGGGATCAAAGGTAGTGATATTTCATTTTTTGAAGAAGCGTCTCCCCCAAAAACTGTACTATCACAAAACAATGAGGTTGTTCAAGAGAATCACGTTGAAACAATAATTAAAAAAGAAGAGATATCAGAACACATTAAAGACGAGCCAACGTCAGATAAATCCAAAATAAACTATATACCTGCTTATAAGCCTGGTGATGTTATTCCTTTAAGTAAACTTTATACAATTGACCCAGAGTTAAAGAGTGAAAGAAAAATATCAAAATCCCCAAAGGAAAAAGAAACGACAAAACAACAGACACCATTTGCCCCGAAGGCTGAGGGGGTAAAAGAGGCGAGAAAAAAAATGTCTACTATTGGCAATAGCTTCGACGCTCTTGCTCCTTTGGTAGAAGAACAACATGAAATTGATAATTTAAAGCCAGTTCCCGCTACCGGCGTGATTACGAGTCTCAGGGAAGATAGGAATTTTGGTTTTATATTTGATTCGAAGTCCAGACATCATATTTATTTTTCGTTCAATGATGTTGTGGGAGATTTGCAGATTGCTCTTCATAAGGGTGTACTATATACTGAAAAAACAAACCTAGAAGGATATAAAGCGATTTGTGTTCACAAGTCCGGAACAGTAAAAGACTTGTTGACTTTAAGCGAAGATGTTGCACAAAAAGGGAAAATAACGACAGCACTTTATATCCTAGAACATATATTAGACATATATCCAGATAACTTTACCGCAAATGAAACAAAAATACGGCTTTCCAAACAACTAAAGGTCCAAAAGCACTATTCAACATACACTTCTGACGGTACCCCTTATTCTAAAGCCAAACAGTATTCTTTGAAAAAAGACTTTGAAAAGGCAATAGAATACTACTTGCAGGCAATAAAGGAAAGAGACAAGGTGGATAGTGCTGTTAAGGATTTGGCCGTATTGTATGTCCAATTGTACAAGTCAGACTATAAAGCTAAAGCAGAATCATGGAAGAGTCTTGCATTGAAATTGTTGGATGATTATATTGGTCTATTGTCACACAATATTACAACACAGAATTTCTTGCTTCATAATTGCTATTTGCCATTAGGAGAATACGAAAAAGCGACAAAAATCATTGAGTTAATTCTTGATGACATTGAAATTCAAAATGATGGCAACAAATGTTCTGCTTTGTTGTACACAAAGGCTTTCGCTTTAATCCGTTTGAAAAAGATAAAGGAGGCAGAAGAGGCAATTGACGATGCCTTGTCTTACAATCCAAAGAACGCTTCCGCTATACAACTAAAAGAACTAATCAAGAATATTGACACTACTGATAACGAACAATTTGAGTCATTTGTATCTGCAACAGAGTTCAATATCATTTCTGGTGGATTGAGTCCCTTCATCCTTCAGACGCTAAAAAACTACGATGAATATGCTGGTGTTAAGACAAAAGACCTTGAGTCACGCAATTTCACTTTGTCTACATTAAAAGACGTGAGAGGTGTAATTGATAAAGCAGGCTCAGCACGTGCCAAAGAGCGTGCAACATACCTGCTTACAGAGGGAAAGTTGATGCAAGAACTTGAACCATCAGAAGAAATAAAATTACGAACAGTCATGGCACGCTATTGCAATGCCATGGCTCTAAGCCACATATCTGAAAATAGTCCGATGGATATAATTCGATTCTACTATTGTGAATCGTTTGCATTGGAGGAAAGTTGGGATTCGAACAATAGACAAATTGCTTTATATCTCCTAACACATGTTCACTCTTATACAGATTTAATTAATGATTCTGCAAAAGATAGTATTAGATATATGGAGAATACTTTACCTTTATTGTTACCTAAAGCGAACGACTACAAAACATGGGACAGTATTCTAACAATGTGTCTTAATAATGGAACTATTTTTGCCCAATTCTTTACTCGCTTATACAAAAATAGTACATGGCGAGAAAAGGCAATTATAGCATTGAGTCACTTTGGTAAAAAAGATGTAAAAACGAAAATTTCACAAAGTGAATTTATTGATATTTGGAATTCAATACGAGAAAACAGATTAAATCAACAGAAGCGGCTTACTTCAAATATTATATCTCTAGGTAATTGTTCTAGTATTGAAGAAGCAACAGCATTATTGGAAAACATTCGTCAGTATCGCGAAGATTGGATTTGTTCGATAGACTTGAATAGGATTAATACGATAGTCAATTTCATTCTTCCTGCACTTGAGTCGTTTGTAAAGTCTTCTGGATATCGTAACAAAGAATCTAATTTTCACAATGCAAATGGACAAATACAACAATTTGTTGATGAAATAATAAACGGCCCAACAAAACTATCTTATGAAGCAATGTTGCCATTAATGGACAAATTGAGAGCGTTGCTAAAAGATGCATTCGACGATATTGTTGTTATGAGTGAACCTAAAATCACCTTAAGCTTACTTTCAACAGAGACGGTGATAAATGAAGACAGAACGGTTTCTCTTCAGGTTTCTGTTGCCAACCACAAGGATTCATCCCCCATAAAAGAAGTTTATGTTGAAATTGGTGAAGATAAGGATATAAGTTTTATAAAACGGCCAGAAACCCAGCTTCAGTATAATGCAATTGATGGTGGAGAATCTTCCATTTTCAAATTATTCATAAAGGTAAGTGAGGAAATAATTAGAAATAAAGCAACCGCGATAACTATCCATTGCAAATACAAAAGTGGTGAAAACTTGCGAGAACAAAACTCACAAGTTTCTCTTAAATTATATTCACCAGAGGATTATAAACCAATTGTTAATCCGTATGCCCCAATTGCAGACGGAGGCCCCGTTCCATTGAATTCTCCCATGTTCTATGGCAGAGAAGAGTTTATTACTAGTATTGTCGATTCTATAATTAAATCCTCATCAAAACAAATAATTATTTATGGTCAAAAGAGATGCGGAAAGACATCCGTCATGCTTCACCTAAAAGAAAAATTAGAGGCTACAGGGAAAACATTCTGTGTTTTCTTTAGTTTGGGTGATATTATACAAAACTTAACCGAAGCGTCATTCTACCATAAGATTCTCTGTTCTATTCAAGATGAACTTGAAAATCTGGAGTTTGAGGGGCGAGTCATTCCTGACATCCAGTTTCCTAATGCTGAAGATTTCAAAAAAGAGGATGTAGATAACCCGTTGAATACTTTTACAAAGTACATGACTCGTTTCAAACGTGCGTGTAAGGCTACAGAAGGATGGGAGGGAAAAAATCTTGTTGTCATGATTGATGAGTTTACTTATCTTTATACAGAGATAAAGAAAGAGCATATTTCATCGTCTATAATGAAGCAATGGAAAGCAGTCACCCAAAACGATAAGTCCCAATTCTCTGTGGTTCTTGTCGGTCAAGATGTTGTACCTTCATTTAAAAAAGAAGACTATGCTCGTAATGCGTTTGGCGTAATACAAGACATTCGGCTCACATATCTGCAAGAAGAACCTGCTCGTGAACTTATTGAAAAACCCATATTGGATGAAAACGGAGAATCGCGATATATCGGTAATGCAGTTTCAAGAATCATTGAATACACATCTCGAAACCCATACTATATTCAAATATTCTGCGCAAGACTAGTTGACTATATGAACAGAAATAAGTCAATTAAAGTGACAGAAGCCGATGTAAATGATGTGGCGAAATCATTTGTTATTGGAGAGCAGGCTTTAGAAGAAGACAAGTTTGACAATTTAATTCGTGCAGGTGAAACCGAAGATTTGCAAGAATTTCCGGAAGATGAAATCCTTGCGATCCTAAGGCAGATTTCCATAAGTTCAAAAAACATAGGTTATTGCAGCATTGATGATATAAATATCCTTGGTGACAGAAAGCGAGAACAAGAAATAATCAAGCATCTTATAGATAGAGAAGTGCTTGAACAGAAAGGTGAAAATAATTATCGTATTCAAGTAAGACTTTTTCAAGAATGGCTACTCAATCATTGAACAACCCTGTTGCAGACTATGGTGGAATAGTTTGCGGATCAAGATTCATTGGGCGTAAAGCCGAGTTACTGCAAATACAACAGCGTGTTCTAGGTCAAGCCTATGGCAATTTGGCAATAATGGGACTTCCAAGAATTGGTAAGTCGAGTTTGGCTTGGCAAGCAATTATGGTAAAGAAAGATTCTCTGTTGGAAGAAAAGACTTTGCCTATATTCTTTCAGGTCGGTAGTTGTGATTCGGCAGAAGTATTTTATAAGCAATTCGTTTCCTATATCCATGAAGAACTGGAATTTATTTGCGAAGACGAACGATACAATAAGATTTCTTCAATAATACTTGCAGAGCTTCAACAAACTGAGGACAAGTCTGTAATTATTCCCCTTGTTCAGAAATTCTTCAAACTAGTTAAAAGATTGGGGTATAAGGTTGTTTATATTCTAGATGAATTTGATAGTGTTCAGTCCATTTTCTCTGTTGCCGATTTTCAAATATTAAGAGAAATCTCCACAAAACCTGATACAAAAATCTGCATTGTTACATGTTCGCGAAAGACTATTCAGGAAATTGAATCAAAAGATGGTGCGATTTCTAACTTTTATGGAACGTTTAGTGAAATTCGTCTTGGTATGTTCACAAAGGAAGATATGGATGATTATTGGAAAAGGCTGTCTTTTGCGAATGAAATTACTCAAGAATTCAAGGATTATGTTCAATTTTGTATAGGTTGCCATCCTTATCTTCTTGACATGTACAATGACTATTGTTTCAGACACGATATCTTTTCTACTAACATTAATGAAATAGAAGAAATTCGGATTCAGTTATGGCATCAGTTTAGAACAATCCAAGACACTCTCGCGAATGAAGGATTGCTCGATAAATCTATTCAATTGGTTCTGGGGCCTGCGTATAATGTAACAAAATTAGAAGAGGAACGTTTGCTCAAATACCAGTTTATAAAGAAAGTTTATAATGAAGAAAAAGTTAGGGTTCTTGGCAGATTAATTGGTCCAGCTGCTGACGAACCGGGGATGTCTTACATATGTTTCTCCAACTATTTCACAGTTTATTTCGACAGGCAACATTGGGAGTCTATTGATTATTGGCCATTGTGGACAGAAACGGAGAAATCCATTCGAAGAATTATCAAGACTTACATTAAAGAAAAATTCTCCGATGATTGGGAGACGGAAATTTTTGCCAAATATGGAAGTAGTCAAAACTGGTCAAAACAATTTGAACTTGTTAGAGGAACACGAAAGAGTTCACGGGCTGTTTTCCCCAATGCAAGTGAGAATCTCATAGACTACACGATGTCAAGAGAAATGTACAATGTCTTTATGGCACCTGCCTGGGGTGAATGGTTTCAACAGGTTTTCGTTGGTAACAGGAAAGATTGGGCCGCAAAATTCAACTATTTGGCTGATATACGCAATCCGATGGCACATAATAATCGTGAATTTATCTCACAAGAACAAATCACTCTTGCTACCCAATATTGCGAAGAAATAAAAAGAACTATAGAAGAATGGGAGTGCAAACAGGAATAGCGGATTCAGAACAAAACAATTATTGGAGCGATATTTTTCAAATTCTCCCCAATAACTAATTTTTTGAGCGCTTATTTCTGAATTGAATCCAAACTTTAATAATTGTGGGGGAAATAATGCTTATCGCCTTTATTTAAGGTAATGTTGCCAAAAATGGTTGGTGATATGCAGGATTATCTTCCAATGCCTTAAAAAACCCAATGGCGTAATATGCTGGAAATCATGTGATATTTGTAAATTGTAATGACAATAATGGAATCTGCCATAATCATTTGATGAAACCGCTTTCATCTAACTGCTTTTTATCGCTTTTATACATCTTATTGCCAGTGATTTACGTTATACCTCACCAACCATTTTTGTCTATTATACCTTATTTAATCAATGGTGAAACGAAGACCTTCGTCTGCTAAAACAGATGCTGGAAAAATGCTTCGAGCGTCATCAAGAAAAACAGATTCGTCTTTATAACGAGAAGAGAAATGTCCAAGAATTAGTTTCTTGGCTCCACATTGTTTGGCAAAAGTAGCTGCTTGACTTGCCGTTGAGTGACCAGTAGCAATTGCCAGTTCCTCATCTGTGTCAATATATGTAGAGTCGTGATAAAGAAGATCTACTCCTTGTAGAGTGTCTGATAACGACATTACAGGTTTTGTATCGCTGCAATACGCATATTTTCGAGGCGGAAAGGCAGGGATGGTTAATTCTGAATTAGGGATTACTTTTCCATCGGAGCATACAAGATCATCTCCTTCTTTTATACCAGCCATTGCTTTGATTGGAATATTATAGCGCTCTATGCTAGTTTTATTGATTCTATTACCCTTTTTTTTCTCATAAAACAAAAAACCATAACATGGCACCCGATGATTAAGAAGGAAAGCTTGTACACAAATATCTTTGTCTTCCAGTATTGTATTAACAGATGTGAAGTCGAGAGCATGAAACACTACATGAAAAGATGCGTTTGGCAAATAAAACTCAATCTGAGAAAACAACATTGATTCAAAATCTTTAGGTGCATAAACATTGATTTCAGCAGTTCTATTCGATAAAGAAAAAGTGGACAACAAGCCTATCAAGCCTAAACAATGATCGCCATGAGTGTGGCTGATAAAAATATGGTTCAATCGCGAAGGACGAAAACCCATTTTAAAGAATTGTATTTGGGTACCTTCCGCGCAATCAATCATATATAATGAGCCGTTCTTTCTAACAATTTGAGAGGATGCAAAATGTTTCTTTGTTGGCATTGCGCTGGAACATCCTAATATTGTCACATCAAAATCATGCATCTTGCTTTTTTCTGCAAAAATAGTGATTTTTGAAATGGTTGAAGAATCAGAGCCTTTTTTTGTAATTTTGCAAACGGCAATTATAGATGTAAAAATGGATAATAAACCCTGCGTTACCTTAATTGACAGCCAGAAAAGAGTGCTCAAACGGATGACAGACTTTGTGTTTGACTCTAACGACCGCATCTTCATCCTTAAAGGTTATGCGGGAACAGGCAAGACCACCCTCATGCGCTTTTTGATAGAAGAAATGCAGAAGCGCAAACAGGGCTTCACCCTGCTTTCCACGACAGGCCGCGCCGCCAAGATCTTGTCGAACCACACCGACTGCCATGCCTCCACCATCCACAGCATGATCTACAAGTTCTCGGACTTCAACAAGGACGTGTCGGACCTTGACCCCAAGTCGGCATCCATTGAAACCACAGGGCAGTTGTTTTTGGTGTTTGAGCCTTCCGTCCTCTCCAACGACGACCGCGACGCCATGGTCTATATCATAGACGAGGCTTCCATGGTGTCCGACTTCGAGCAAAAGGATGTCGTGCAAGCCCAGTTCGGCAACGGCAAGGTGCTCACCGAACTGCTCGCTTACGACACGCTCGACAAGTCGAAATTCATCTTTGTTGGCGACCCGTGTCAGCTGCCACCTGTCTTGGGGAGTATGTCGCCAGCCCTTTCGACTGACTATTTTGAGAACTGTTTCGGGCTTCATGCCCAACAAGGTGTCTTGACTGAAATCATGCGCCAGGACAATTCCATTATTGCGGCCGGAGCCTATATCCGCAAGCTTTGGGCCAACGCTCCAGAATTTGAGTCGGCCTATCCTCGTGGTAACTATTGGGGCGCTCCTCTTAGGATGTCGCAATACAAGGACTTTGAAATCCATGCCGACCTTGCAGAGATGGAAGATTTGTATTTGGATTGCATCAGGCAACACGGCTACAACCACTCCATCTTTATCTGCAACAGCAATGCAAAATGCTCGGAGATGTCGGGCTGCATCCGTAACGCCCTGGGCTTCAACGGGAGCGTGAAACAAGGGGATTTGCTGATGGTGGTCCAAAACCAAATGACGACCGGGCTGATGAATGGCGATATGGTGGAAGTGGTGGAGATAAGGTCGGAAACGGAGCGTGCTTTTCGTGATGTGATGACCCCTGACGGCTACCATACCACATTGATGTTCCGTGAAATCAAGGTGAAGGAATTGTTCACGCAAAAAATCTATTCTACAATGCTTTTGGAGAACCCACTCGAAATGAAGCAGGTCAACCTAGATTCGCGTCAACAGTCGGGCCTATTCTTGGATTTCATTTTGCGGATGAAACGAAAAGGCATAGACCAGAGGAGAACCCCAAAAGACTTTGAAAAGGCTATGCGAGAAGATCCATATCTCAATGCACTCCGATGCAACTATGGTTATGCCGTTACCTGTCATAAAGCACAAGGCGGTGAATGGGAGTCAGTCTTTATTCAGATGCCACGCAACATTACATTGAAGCCGACTAAAAACAAGTACCAATGGTTCTATACAGCCATAACTCGAGCAAAGCACACCGTGCATTTGTGTAAGGATTTCTTCATTGCTTGAAAAAGCCGATGTCATTAAAGCAATTGTATTTTTATACGAATAATGCAATTTGCTTAATTGTGCAATTAGGTTGCACTGATTCGTTATATTTTTGCTACGCAAATGAAAAGAAAATGACCGAAGGAAGGAGGTGTAATAATATGACGAACACTAAGAACATTGTTGTGGCAGCCCTCGAGCTCTTGATCGTGATCCTGACCACGGACTGGGATAAACACAAGGACTAATGCCCAAAAAATGAAAACTAACGGAGTCATTCACCCATTAAAACTTATGAGCCATGAACAGGATAGACAACCCCCACGAAACTAGCGGCTTCTGGCCGCTTTTTTTGTTTCTATATGGGGGCGTTTGCAACAAATTGAAAAAACAAGCTGGACTGAAGCTATTAAGTCCAATCATAGATTATAATGTATCAAAAACAATCTTAACCAAATGAGATCGCTGAGAGGTTGGATGCGCGCAACTTCGGTGTACTGGCAATGTTGAATGGATGGAAATCTGAGCATTATGTGGAGTATCATTTTGTCAGGCGCAGTGTGGGGTTTTGAAAAACTTATATTGTTTTAGAAGTGTAATTTCTTATAATTTTGGCAAAAAAGTGCGTTTATTGCCGAAATTATATTTATTTTTGCAGCGCAATCAATCTACGGGTGAAGATGTCTATAGCAAAACAAATAATGGAGTATGCGGAATGGCATGACGGCTTTGGCGTTGATGAAATCGTGAAAGCACATGATGGAACAAAACGTTTTACCGTGTTGTGCATTCTTTCGCGTCTGGTCAAACAAGGAGAATTGGAAAGAAAGGCGAAAGGCGTTTATTCCAAAAGGTCTTTTTCATCACCTTTTGAAGTCGTTCTTACAGAACAAGAAAAGACTCTTGCCAATTTGCTCCAAAAAGCAATGCCATTGGTTTCTTATTGTGTATACAATGGAGAGACATTGGCACCGCTTCAACATCATGTGTTTTATGACAGAGCCAGTTATGTGGAAGTGGAAAGAGAGGCGGTTGAAACCGTGTTCCATCTCTGTAAGGAACATGGATATGAAGCGTATATGAGCCCAACTATGGAAATGACCAGGGACTATATTGATTTGGGTAAACCCGTAGTGATTGTCAAGTCATTAGTCACCGAATCACCATTAACACAGAAAGAGGGTTTTAAGGTGCCAACATTGGAGAAACTATTGGTTGATATGCGCAAAGACGAAGATTATTACTTTGTCCAAGGCGTTGAGGAAACATACATCTTTGAAAATGCCAGGTCGTTGTACGACATCAACGAAAGCCGTCTGAAAAGATATGCAAAGAGAAGGAATGTTGACCCTCAAAACTTTAATGTACAATGATTTCTGCAAAATGTTATACACAAGAATGGATTGAGAAAAAGTCGCAAGAACTCGGATGCCATGACAAGAATCTAATTGAGAAGGTCATTCATGCCCTTTCGCTACTTGACATGTTGGCTCAATCGGGTTGCCCTTTCCATTTCAAAGGTGGAACGAGCCTTATGCTGATTCTTGGGGAAGCCACCAACCGTCTTTCCATTGACATCGACATCATGTGCCCGCCTGGCACTCAGATAGAAGACTACCTAAAAGATTTAAGCCAAAGCGGTTTTATCCGCTATGAAATGGTTGAACGGCAGCAAGCTGGAAAGAATGTTCCCAAGAGTCACTCCAAGTTTTTCTATCAAGTAGCGTACAAAGGAGCCAGGGATGAGGAATCGTTCATTTTGTTGGATGTCCTTTATGAAGACTGCCATTACGTTCAAGTCAAGGAAATAGAGATAGAGTGCCCGTTCATCGAAACAGAAGGAGGGAAGAGACAAGTGCGTGTGCCTTCAGAGGGAGACATCTTGGGCGACAAGCTGACGGCATTTGCGCCGGAAACGACGGGCGTACCATACTTCAAGAACGGGAAATCGAGTTCTTTGGAAATCATCAAGCAACTATATGACATAGGCAGGCTATTTGACAAAGTCGACGACCTTACCGTAACAGCCCAGTCGTTTAAAAACATTGGAGAAATAGAGTTGGGATACAGAGGCTTGCCAATTGATGTTTCCGTTATCTATGACGACATCAAGAACACGGCTTTGAACATCTGTACAAGAGGCTTTTTTGACCAGGACAAGTTTGCCATGCTTCAGGACGGCATCAATAGGTTCAAGCCATACATTTACAACTCGTCGTATTATATCGAAAATGCCATCGTGGATGCTGCTAAGGCTGCTTATTTGGCAACATTGCTGCAACATGGGGTAATGAGGGTTGAAAAATACGCAGGTGATCCTGTTGATACGATCGACATGTCTAATATCGGAGAGTGGCCCAATAAATTGAACAAGCTTAAGAAAATAAATCCGGAGGCGTTCTTCTATTGGACGAAGGTTTTTTTGGTAAGGCAATTGCCGTAAAACGGCTTTTACTATGTTGAATAATCATGCACAATAAATATCATCTTGATGATTTCTTCGGGAATCGAACGCCTGTTTATACGTGTCAACGGTGATGAAAATAATGAAAAAATTGGTCAATTATTAACAGCTGGAGTGACAACAATTATGAATTTGGTTGACACGCGGTTGACACGGCGAAGAAAATGAAAAACCCAACTGATTGATTATCAATTGGGTTTGTTTGAATTTTCCGTAGCCCATAGCGGAATCGAACCGCTGTTTTAAGTGTGAGAAACTTACGACCTAACCGCTAGTCGAATGGGCCAAAAAAAAGGTTCGTTTCGTGGAACCTTTGTGAACTAGGCGGGAGTCGAACCCACAACCGCCTGATCCGTAGTCAGGGACTCTATCCAATTGAGCTACTAGTCCAGTCGTTTTTGACACTGCAAAAGTACAGCTTTTTTTATTCACGCAAGCAAAATTTCGGGAAATTTTTTGTTTATTTTTGCAATTATTTGACAATCAGTTGAATATTTTTTGATTTGAATCATGCGATTTCTGTGACTTACTGCGCTTGCAATTGCTTTTTTGCTATCTTTGCGCCATCGTTAACCAATATTTTACATCATGAGAATATTACTGATTAGCAACTCTACCAATTTCGGAGAGAATTATCTGGCTTGGGCCACGACCCAAATCGAGCTTTTCTGCTTGCAGAACCATATTAATAAGGATAGCCGTATCATCTTCGTGCCTTTCGCAGGCGTCAACATCGGCGGCATGGTTTATCCTGAGAGCTACGATGCCTACGAGGCCAAGGTGAAGAACGTGTTCCGTACCAAGTTCGGCCTGGAGAACTTCACTTCCGTGCATCATTTCGACGACAAGGTGAAGGCCGTCAACGAGGCCGACTGCATTGTGGTTGGCGGCGGCAACACCTTCCATCTCGTGGCCGAGATGCACCGTTATGGCTTGATGGAAGCCATCCGTAACCGCGCCCTTGCTGGTGTGCCTTACATGGGCTGGAGCGCTGGTTCAAATGTGGCTTGCCCGACATTGTGCACCACCAACGACATGCCCATCGTGCAACCGGCTTCTTTCAATTGCCTCAACTTGGTGCCCTTCCAAATCAACCCGCATTATCTCGACCCGCATCCCGAAATCGACAAGATGATCAAGCATGGTGGCGAGACGCGTCAGGACCGTATCAATGAGTATCTTGCTGTCAATCAAGATATGACGGTGGTGGGTCTGCGTGAGGCTACAGCACTTTGGGTGACTGACAACAACATGTGGCTGAAAGGCGGCAAGAAGATGGTTGTGATGCGTTATGGCAAGGAAACGGTTGAAATCGAGCCGAATTCCGATGTCACCTTCCTGTTGGGTGGACAGAACGCATAAGGCATAGATACACTCGCTTTTCTGTAGTTTGCTAAGTCATAACCCCGCTACACATGTCATTCCTGCGTTGGTATGTGGGTAGGATGGAATCTATGGGTAGCGGGACGACAAGAAAAATCTATAGGAGGCGGCTCAAAAGGCAAAGACCTTAGCTAACGGCCTCAACAGCTATAGATCCCATGCCTTTGCCCACCAGCCAGCGTAGGGATGACATACCTGTTGAGGCCTGTAACACCTTTTGGCAAGTTAGACATACCTTCAAGAAAACGCCTCCCGGTCTTCGAAGACCACGAGGCTGCGGTCAAGGTGGATGATTTTTCGTCCACCTTTTTCGCCTTTGATGAGGTAGAGGTTGGCCTCGTCGCCCAAGATGTCGCGGAAAGCCTTGCGGATGCGCGAGAGATTGGCGTTCATGGTGGAGCCGATGAAGTTGGTAAGGTTGTCGATGGCTTTCCTGAGCAGCTCTTCGTCGCCGTATGTCGAGATGTGGCTGTAAATGTTGTAAAGCTCTTCCTTGTGGTCGTTAAGGTAGTTCAGCGACAGGCCGTCCTCATGAAGCAGGAAGAAGATGTAAAGGGCTTTGCACAGCGCTGGCATCTTTACCTCGGTGTTGTTGCGGTCGGAAAGGATGATGTCGCCTTTTCGGGTGATGAAAAGACGGCTGACTTCGTGCAGTCCGTTGTATTTCAACAAGATGTCAAGTATAATCTTGTGGAATCCCATGTAGTTGAGTTCCTCTTTGGCGTTTGTCTCGGGTTTCAAGGCCAATTTTTTGACGAAGGCTTCCTCTTTTGCGTTGCTAATTGGTGGATTGATTTTCAGGATGTTGGTGTTCAATTGGACCAGTCTTTCCAAGGTTTGCAAGGGGTCGTTTCCCGTTTCGATGATAAGAAAGTCTTGGTAGATGCCAGGCTTCATGTTTCCGATTTTGAGGAAAAAAGAGGGCTTGCTGATTTTTAGTCCGTTGGCATTGAGGTAGTTGAGAAATATTTCCTTGGAGAGAAAGACGCTGTCCAATTGGGGTAGTTGTCCGTCGATGTGGTCGAGCTGGTCTTCAGTGAGGGTGGGCTCGATGTAGCTGAGCGCGTTGCGGAAGGTTTTTTTCTTGCTTTTCAGGTCGCTGACGACTTTCGGAAGGAAGAAGAATTCGCGTTGCGACTTTCGCAGCAACTTGCAGATGGCTTCGTAGTCTCGGTTGATGCTGGCATTGGTTTTTTTGTCGAAAGCGGGTTCAAGATAGAGAACGGCATTTCGCGTGTCGAAACTGAGGTCGGGGATGGACACGAAAGCGGTGTTGAGTCCTTGTGTTTCAGGCAAATCGATGCCGATGGACAAGATAACGGAGGTAATCAGCAGCGACTCGGTGTGGTCGAGGGAATCATCGGACAGGGAGAGACTTTGAAACATCCTCAAAATCGCTATTTTTTCTTGGTTTCCAAGGCTTTTCAAAATGGTAACCGCTTCTGAAAGGCTGATGTTGGTCGCTTTCTTCCGGCTGGTCAAGGTGATGTTGAAAAGGGCATAGACCTGTTGCAGGAAGTCGATTTCGCCTTGGTTGACGATGCCGTCGCATTGCACCAAGTCGGAAAGCACTTTCGCCAAAGCCGTTTTATGTTGTTCCTTGAATTTCATTTAGTTACCCTATTAAATTTTGGGTTGTAACCTTGCAACCTCTTTTTTGTTTGGTCTGAGGTCGTATTTTTGCCCCAATTTTTTCATGCAAAAATAAACAAAAATTGATAAACGAGTAAATTTGCTTTAAAATGGCGAGAGATTATAAAAATGGGTTGACCGATGCTGAAGTGGAGAAAAGTCGCCAGAAATATGGTGACAACGTGTTGACCCCGCCCCAAAAAGATCCTTTGTGGAAACAGTTTTTGGAAAAGTTTTCCGATCCTATCATACGTATCCTGCTGATTGCCTTATTGTTGTCGGTGGCCGTGTCGCTGTACCAATTGTTTACCGTTGCAGCAGGCACGTCGGTGCTCTTGGAGCCTTTGGGCATTTTCGTGGCCGTGATGTTGGCCACCACGGTGGGCTTTGTCTTTGAGGTGAGTGCCAACAAGAAATTCGACATCTTGAACCAGGCGGAAGACGAAAAGCCGGTGACTGTGTATCGTAACGGGTTGATTAATCGCATTGAGCGCAAGGATGTGGTGGTGGGTGATACCGTGGTGATTGAAACGGGTGATGAAGTGCCCGCTGACGGTACGTTGAAAGAGGCTATTGCGCTGAGGGTGAATGAGTCGGACCTGACGGGCGAACCGTCGTGCTCAAAGACCACAGATGAATCGGAATTCAAGCCAGATGCCACCTATCCGTCCAATTACATCTGTCGTGGCAGTGCTGTGATGGAAGGTCATGGCATTTTTGTGGTCGAGAAGGTCGGCGACGCCACGGAATGGGGCAAGGTGTATCGTGGCGCACAAATCGACAATCAAGTGAAGACGCCTCTGAATGAGCAACTTGACAAGCTCGGTAAAGGTGTCACCATTGCAAGTTATGTCATTGCCGGTCTCATCGTGGTGCTTCGCCTAATGATGTATTTCATCTATCGCGACGATGTGCCTTTCGATTGGATGGACATGGCGCGTTATTTCCTGAATACGCTGATGATTGCCGTCACGTTGATTGTGGTGGCTGTGCCTGAGGGCTTGCCTATGAGTGTGACGCTGAGTTTGGCATTGAGCATGAAGAGGATGTTGGAAACCAACAACTTGGTGCGCAAGATGCATGCCTGCGAAACTATGGGTGCGGCCACGGTGATTTGCTCAGACAAGACGGGTACGTTGACCAAAAACCGCATGAGTCTTGGCGACTGCCTCATCTATGGTTTGAGGGATGGTCAGCTCGATGATTCCGAGGTGGCGCATCTAATGGCCGAAGGCATTGCGGTCAACTCAACGGCGTTTTTGGATTATAGTGACCAAAAGAAGGTGAAAGTGATTGGCAATCCTACCGAAGGTGCCCTGTTGCTTTGGCTTTTCGACAATAACGTCGACTTTGTTAGAATACGTGATAATGCAAAGATTGTCAAGCAATTACCGTTTACAACGAAATACAAATACATGGCCACAGTGGTCGAAACGCCATTTTCGGGTGAGTATATGTTGTATGTGAAAGGTGCGCCTGAGATTCTGATAAAGCGTTGCGCAACGGTGAAGAAACTTGATGGCGAGTCGGGCATTCATTGGGTGCGCGAGGAGGTGGATCGCAAGCTGTTGGAATACCAAAACAAGGCCATGCGTACTTTGGGCTTTGCCTACAAGCACATCACGGAAAAGGAGATGGAAACGGTGTTTGAGAACGGCAAGCTGCAAATGGAAGACTTGTGCTTCTTGGGCATTGTCGGCATCATCGACCCCATCCGCGATGACGTCGCCGACTCAGTGATGGACTGCCTCAATGCGGGTATCAGCATCAAGATTGTGACGGGCGACACGCCTGGCACGGCACGAGAAATCGGACGTCAGGTGGGATTGTGGAAAGAAGATGACGACCCTGAACGACAGATGATTACGGGCAAGGAGTTTAACTTGTTGAGCGACGATGAACTGCGTGAGCGTGTGGGCGACCTTAAGATTATGTCACGTGCCCGACCTTCCGACAAGGAACGCCTTGTGCGCCTGTTACAGGAAAGGGGAGAGGTGGTGGCCGTGACGGGCGACGGTACCAACGACGCTCCAGCCTTGAACCAAGCCCAAATTGGCCTTTCGATGGGCGACGGCACTTCGGTGGCGAAGGAAGCCAGCGACATCACTATTTTGGATAATTCGTTCAAGAGCATTGCCCGTGCTGTGATGTGGGGACGTTCGTTGTACCTTAACATTCAGCGCTTTATCCTGTTCCAGATGACCATCAACGTGGCGGCATGCCTTATCGTGTTGTTGGGCGCAGTGATGGGTACCTCATCGCCACTCACGGTGACCCAGATGCTGTGGATCAACCTCATCATGGACACCTTCGCTGCCATGGCCTTGGCTTCATTGCCGCCCGACCGCAGCGTGTTGAATGACAAACCTCGTTCGCGCGATGCCTTCATTATCACCAAGGATATGGCAAGGCGCATTTTCGGAGTAGGCTTGTTGTTTGTCGCGGTGTTGTTTGGGTTCATCCAATACTTTATGCATTATGGCGTGGATTCCATGGCCGAGTTCTCTTTCCTTGATTACTGTTCCAGCTATTTCAACTTCCACCATGTGGGTGGTGAGTTTACGCCAAAGGAGCTGTCGTTGCTCTTCACCATTTTTGTGTTCATGCAGTTTTGGAACATCTTCAATGCTAAGGCCTATCATACTATGGATTCCGCATTTAAAGGCTTGTTCGACAAGGACATAAGGCGTGGTTTTGGTGCCACCATTTTAATAATAGCGCTTGGCCAAGTGTTTATCGTCACTTTCGGCGGCGAGATGTTCAGTGTGGTGCCTTTGCCGTTGAGCGAGTGGATAATGATAATCTTGGGTACGTCGCTGATTTTGTGGTTAGGTGAGTTGGAAAGATGGGTGCATAGGGTTAAGACGCGGTCATCTTCCAATCATCAATCCGCCGAGTAGCGCTGGAGAAGTTCGTTGTCAACATGGATTTCCATGAATTAGCCATGTATTTCCATAAAGATTTCTGATAATTGGCTTCTTCGAAATCTCCGATTGACTACGTCGAATGCAAAGCGTTTCGGCGGAGCTAATCTGCGATTTTGTGATTCATTTATGGTTATTTGTGTTGAAAATAAGATTCACAAAAGATTTGTTTCTTTCTCTTCCAAAACAATCGCTTTTCTTGTTATTTTTGCAATCTCAAAACGAAAGGCTAATCATTAATCGAATAAATATGAATATTAAAGATTTACAATTGAAAAGGGTGTTGCGTGGCATCCTGCTTGTTCTGCTGCTTTATTCAGCGGGGATGGGGAAAATGTATGCGCAAAATTTTACGGAAGGTAACCTGCGTTATTCAATCAATGATGATGGCACTACTGTAACCGTTAGAGGACTTGCCCAAGGTGTTTCCGCTTCGGGTTCGCTTGTAATTCCTGGGTCTGTTACTTACAATGGAATATCGTATTCAGTAACTGTTATAGGCGATTATGCTTTCCAGCGATGCAGCGGTTTTACTGGCAGTTTGACCATCGGCAATTCTGTTGAAACGATTGGTGCTAAGGCTTTCGAGTCTTGTACAGGCTTCACTGGCAGTCTGACCATCCCAAATTCCGTGACCACGATTGGTAGTAGTGCATTTGCTATTTGTTGGGGGTTCACGGGGAGTCTAATCATTGGGAACTCTGTGACCGAGATAGGCGGTGATGCTTTTAATGGTTGTAGCGAAATTGTTAGCCTGACTTTAGGAAACTCGGTATCCATAATTGGAGGCGCCGCCTTCTGTGGTTGTAGTAGATTAAGTTCCGTGACTTTCCCTAATTCGAACTCTTTAACTGTCATCGGCGGTCTTGCATTTCTTTACGATCATGAACTATATTCTATCTCTATCCCTAATTCTGTGACCGTGATTGGATCTGATGCATTTAAAAATACAGGTTGGTACGACAACCAGCCCAATGGCATCTTGTATTTGGATGGCTGGTGCTTGGGATATAAGGGAGAAAAACCTACAGGTGACTTGGAGATTCCTATGGGAACGAAAGGCATAGCTGGACTGGCTTTTGAGTATTGCACAGAAATAACATCAATAGTTTTCCCACCTTCAATGTTATATATAGGGGAGTGTTTTAGTTATTATGATGATGAGTCTGAATTAACTTCGGTTACCATTCCGAGTTCCGTGATTAGTATAGCCTCTGAGTCTTTCGCATATTGCACTAATCTCACATCTGTATATTACACAGGAAACATTGCTCAATGGTGTGGTATATCATTTGGTGGGGAAGATGGAACGTGTCCATTCCCTTATGGTTATAATCTGTATATGGGAAATGAGTTGTTAACCTCTTTGGATACATCTGAAACAATAAGTACCATAGGACCAAACTCTTTTGCTAATTGCGGTAGCCTTACTGGAGATCTTGTTATCCCGAATACTGTGGCTTCCATTGGGCAACAGGCGTTTATGGCCTGCGAAAACTTAACTTCAGTCACCATTCCAAGTTCCGTGACTGCAATAGGTGAAGGTGCTTTTTCTTTTTGTTGCGGTATAACTTTTGTTACTATTCCAAATTCTGTGACCACGATAGGCGATGGGGCTTTTAGTGCTTGCGATGAGTTTTCAGTGTATTATGAAGGGGATATTGTTCAATGGTGTGCGATAGCATTTGAAGGAGCGGTAGTCGCTTATTATGATAATGGTTATAGCTTATATATTGGAAATGAGTTGGTAACCCAATTGGTAATTCCCGAGGCTTTAACTTCAATTGGGCAATATACTTTTTCTAGTTGCGTCAGTATAACTTCGGTTACGATTCCCAATTCTGTGACTTCGATAGGTGAAAAGGCTTTTTTTTATTGCAGCAGTCTAACATCGGTTACGATTCCCAACCCTGTGACTTTAGTAGGCGATAGGGCTTTTATGGGTTGTAGCGGCTTGACCTCTATAATTATTGGCAATTCCGTATCTTCAATAGGTGAATATGCCTTTGAAGGCAGTAATCCTACTACGATCACTATGTTAGGAACAACACCTCCAACATTAGAGGGAGAGTGGGGGCCAGGTTTCTCATCGTCAAATCCTGGTTTTACCATCTTCGTTCCCAAGGCATCCTTGAATACTTACAAAACCGCCAACAACTGGAGTTATTACGAGCAATACATCAAGCCGATGTTCGCTCCGAGTATCATCGGCTATGCCAGTAGCACAAGCAACGACAAATGGAATCTCATAGCCGTGCCTTTGGCAGAGGACATCGATCCCGCAGCGGTGCTTAATATGCTTTCCGAAGACCATGATTACGACCTATATCAGTATGACCAATCCATAGAAGGCGGGGAATGGCGGAACTACAAAGTTGATAGTTTCAATCTCGTCAACGGAAGGGGTTATCTGTATGCCACAGCCGTGGATTTGAATCTGATAATTGGAGGCGAGTTCAACGAGGATGAGACCAAGGTGGTGAACCTCGATTATGATGCTGGGAAAGCCAACGCAGGCTGGAACCTTGTGGGTAATCCCTTCCCTTGTAATGCATACATCAATAGAGACTACTATGTGATGAACGAAGATGGCACTGGTATCAATCCCGTGGCGGTGTCGGCATCTACGCCTATTCCACCTTGCACGGGTGTGTTTGTGAAGGCCGAGGGCGAAGGCGAGACCGTCATTTTCACAAGAGCAGAGCCATAAGCTGTTTCCCATCAGGGCAATTTACAAAGGTCATCTCGCAGGAGGTGGCCTTTTTCGTGTTGAAAAGAAAACATAAATTTCCATATAGTTACCACGAAATCGGAGATTACGCAGTTAGTTTTCATGAATTGAATTTCTGAAGATTCGTGTAAAATACATAGAAATATGAGTAGATAAAAACTGAAGATTCAGGTTCAAAACAAGAATCACGAAAGATTTGTTTCTTTCTCTTCCAGAGCAATCGCTTTTGTTGTTATTTTTGCGATCTTAAAACGAAAGTCTAATCATTAATCGAATAAATATGAAAATTAAAGAATTACAATTGAAAAGGGCGTTGCGCAGCGTCCTGCTTGTCCTGCTGTTGAGTGCGGCGGGGATGGCGAAAGGCCAGTATCAAGACTGTTTTTTTGCGGAAGATGGTCTGTTTTATGGAATTCTTATGGATAATCCCTCTTGTGTTGCGGTGATTTCACCTGGCTATTGTGGAGGAAATGAATATGATTTTGTCAATTTAACTTTGACTAATACTGTTGTCCTTGAGCATGATGATGGTTATGGAATGCAACACGATGTGTACACTTTGGTTTCCATTGGAGATTTTGCGTTTGGTTATTGCACTAGCCTTACTTCCATAGTGATACCCAATTCCGTAACTACCATTGGAAGAGGTGCGTTTTATGAATGCACTAGCCTTGCTTCCATAGAAATACCCAATTTGCTGACCTCCATTGAAGATGAAACATTTTATGGTTGCTCCAGTTTGACTGGCAACATAACCATACCCAATTCTGTGACTAAAATAGGAGAAAATGCTTTTTATGGTTGCAATGGTTTGACGGGCAGTCTGATCATCCCCAATTCCGTGACCACGATAGGCGACCATGCATTCGAAGGTTGCAGCGGTTTCACGGGAGATTTAACCATTGGAAATTCTGTTACTACTATAGGAGTGGAGGCTTTCTATCGGTGCACTGGCTTTAGAGGAAGTTTGACTATCGGTAATTCTGTTACTACTATAGGCGAAAGGGCTTTTAGTGGATACGAAGGGACTAATGACGAAGGTGAATATGTAGCAGGCTATATGCGATTCACTGGAGAGTTGGTAATTCCAAATTCTGTGACTTGGATAGGCAATGAAGCTTTCAAAATGTGTAATGGTTTTACTGGAGGTTTGACTATTTCGAATTCTGTGACTACAATAAGCTATGGAACTTTTAGTATGTGTAGTGGCTTTACTGGCAACCTGACTATTCCAAACTCAGTGACTACTATTGAAGCCGGTGCTTTTTCACTATGCTATGGCTTTTCTGACACACTGAGGATTTCCCATTCAGTAAGGTCAATAGGTAGCGCTTTTTATGGGTGTAGGAGTTTTAAGGCTATCATAGTAGAATCAGGCAATATCGTTTATGATTCTCGTGACAGTTGCAATGCAATCATCAAATCAAGTACGAATGAATTGATTATCGGTTGCAAAAACACAACAATCCCCAATTCTGTGACTGCTATAGGTTATGATGCTTTCAATGATTGCAGTGGTTTTAAAGGCTCACTGACCATTCCCAATTCCGTGATTACAATTGGCGATTATGCTTTCGGATATTGCTCCGGCTTGACGGGCCTGACTATTCCCAATTCCGTAACCACAATAGGTAGGGCTGCTTTTATTGGTTGCAATCACCTAACTTCTATAACTCTTGGAAATTCGGTAACTTCAATAGGAAATTCTGCTTTTAACTATTGCAGTATTCTAGATACAATCACTATGTTAGGAACAACACCTCCTACTTTAGGAACAAATGTGTTCTCGATACCAAATCCCGATTTCACCATCTTTGTTCCTTACAACTCCCTAAACGCATACAAAACCGCTGACAATTGGAGCGATTATGAGCCTTATATCAAGCCGATGCATTCGCCAAGTATTGTTGGTTACGTCAGTAGCACAAGCAACGACAAATGGAAACTCATCTCCTTACCTTTGGCAGATGACACCGATCCCGCAGCGGTGATTAATTTACTTTCCGAAGACCACGATTACGACCTATATCAGTATGACCAGTCCATAGAAGGCGAGGAATGGCGGAACTACAAAATTGACAGTTTCAATCTCGTCAACGGACGGGGTTATTTGTATGCCACAGCTGTGGATTTGAATCTGATTATTGGAGGTGCCTTCAATGAGGACGAGACCAAAGTGGTGAATCTCGATTATGATGCAGGAAAGACGAATGCAGGCTGGAATCTTGTTGGCAATCCATTCCCAGTAGATGCATATATCGATAGAATCTACTTCGTGATGAATTCCTTTGGCTCAGGTATCTTCCCAATACCATTTCCAGCCTCAACGCCCATTCCGCCTTGCACGGGTGTGTTTGTGAAGGCCAATGGCGAAGGTGAGACCGTCGTTTTCACAAGAGCGGTGCCGTAAACTGTTTCCAAATGGGGCAATTTGCAAAGGTCATCTCACTTGAGGTGGCCTTTATTCATCGTGTGAAAAAATAATTCCCTGAATTAGTATCATTTATGAAAATAATTCCTAACTTTGCCGCTCCAAAACAAAACGGAATAAGAAATGAATAAACACTTGATTATTATTGCTTTACTTGGTTTGATGGGCTTGGCTTTCGCTTCATGTTCCCGTCCTTCCATCGTCGGAACATGGGTTGAACCTGCCGCTGAAGGTAGTTTGTTGGGTGACGTTGGCTTCACTTTGCTCGAAGATGGCACCGTGGTGTCTATCAACACTGGTTTCAGAGAGTACACGACTTGGGAGAGAAATGGCGACTTGTTGATTCTCAACGGCGTAACAAACGGAACCACCCAAGCCAGCTTTGCCGATACCAACAACATCATCTCGCTCGACGAGAATCAATTGGTCATTGGCCAAGACGGTTATTCGGTGACCTATCAGAGAAGATAGTTTTTTAGTTGGCAGTTGTTCAGTTGTTCAGTTGACAGTTAATCTTGAAATCAGAAATTTTGAAATCTTTGAATTTTAAATCTTTAAATATTAAATCTTAAATAACGAATAATGAAGAAATTAGCTGTTATCGCTTTCGGAGGCAACGCCCTTTTGAGAAGCGGTCAGAAAGGTACTTGCCAGGAACAGATGCAGAACGTGGCCGACACTTGCCAGTCGCTGCTGCCTTTCCTGAAACAAGGTTATAACTTGGTCATCGGTCACGGCAACGGTCCTCAAGTGGGCAATGTGTTGCTCCAGAATGAGGCTGGCTCACAGATGTTTGGCTTGCCGGCTATGCCGATGGATGTGTGTGGTGCCGAGACCCAAGGCCAAATCGGTTACATGATTGAAATGGGCCTTGAAAAGGTGATGGTGAAGGAAAACATCGACCGTAATGTGGTCACTTTCGTGACTCAGGTGCTCGTCGACAAGGACGACCCGATGTTCAAGAATCCTACCAAGCCTGTCGGACCTTACTACACCAAGGAAGAAGCTGAGGAATATGCCGCTGAGACGGGTGCAGTCTACAAGGAAGACCCCAAAGGCAAGGGCTGGCGTAAAGTGGTGGCTTCACCGAAACCTATTGACATTCAAAATATTAAGCTGGTTAAGCGTTTGGCCGAGGAAGGCAATATCGTCATTACTGTGGGTGGCGGTGGCATCCCCGTCATCAAGAAGGATGGCGTTCATGTGGGTGTTGAAGCCGTTATCGACAAGGATCTTGCTTCAGCTATGACGGCTATCAAGATTGGTGCTGACGAATTCTACATCCTCACTGACGTGCCGAAGGTCTACATCAACTTCCGCAAGGAAAACGAAAAGGCACTCGACACCATCACAGTGGCTGAAGCCAAGCAGTATCTTGAAGCTGGACATTTCACCGAAGGTAGCATGGCTCCCAAAATCAGGGCTGCCATCTTGTTTGTGGAAGCCACAGGCCACGAGGCCATCATCACCGAGGCCACGAAGCTGGGCGACCCGACCTGCGGTACGAGAATCGTTGCTTAATCTGTAATTTTACGGGATTTGGGAAAACGCTATGCTGAGTGCGTAGCGTTTTTCTCTATTAATATGTGTCTCAAGCCGATAGCCTTCGCCGTCAAGCACATGGTGCAGGTCGTCGATAATGCCCGTGCCACGCAGTTTCACCACGGCTTCTTTTTGGGTCCAAAACTGGGTGAAAATCTCCACAGGGTCGGAGGATGAGTAGATCCATTCGGCTTCGGTGGGGTTCATGGTTCTGCTGACGAGAGCGATGTTGTCCTTGCGGAAACTCTCGATATCGATGCCGACAGGGGAGAAGTCGACCACCACGGCGATGCCGTTTTTGCAATGGCTGAGATTGAAATGCACATCGCGATAATGGGTCAAAAAAGGCTTGCCATGCTCGATGAAGTCCATTTTTAAATCGGTGATACCCAAAGGTTTCAGCAGTTCTTTCAGCATCAGCCACGACTTCAGGCAAGTGAATTGTCCGAACACGTGCTTGTAACGCAAGGCCTCGTTGCGGCGTTGTTCGTCTACCAAAGGTAGCATCCGCTGCACTTCGGCTTCGTTGACTTGGGTCATATCGTCGAAAATGGAAACCATAAGCTTGTTTTGGGCGCAAAATTAAGCATTCTTTCCATTATCCAAACAATAAATGTTTTTCGGTGAGAAAATCTCCAATTTGATTCATAAAAACCCCCCTTGTTTGGATAAAATCAAGATTTGATTGATTTAAACTTTAATTTCGCAACAATTTTCATTCGAATGGATAAGAAAAATAACAAAGGGAAAACCGTTCAGGCCTATCCTGATATTCCGCCTCGCACCTTCGACTTGCTGCCGAGGTTCGTGGAGAAGTATGGCAAAAAGAAAGTGATGTTTGCCTGTAAGGTGGACGGTTCTTGGAAGAAGTATATCAGCCGCGACTTCGTGAAGATGACCGATGTAATCAGCCAAGGACTGATTGGCTTGGGCGTGGACAAAGGCGACCGTGTGATGGTGATTTCCAACAACTGTCCCCAGTGGAACATGGTGGACTTCGCTGTCCAGCAGATTGGTGCCATTTTGGTGCCCATTTATCCGACCGCGCGCCAAAGCGACTACGAGCATATCCTCAACCATGCCGACCCCAAGGTAGTCTTTGTGGAAGGTTCTCTTATCCATAAGAAGGTGAAGAGTGTCCTTGACAAGATGCCAGTGCGTCCCAAAGAGTTCGCTTTCAATCCCGTGGAAGGCATGATGACCTTGCGCGGACTGATGGTTTCCGTCAAAATCGACAAGAAGAGCCAAACGGCCTTGCAAGCGCATAAGGATGCCGTCGACCCAGAGGATGTGGCGACCATCATCTATACTTCAGGTACCCTCGGCACGCCCAAAGGTGTCATGTTGACGCATAACAATCTGATGAGCTGTGTGGCGCACTACGGGCCGCATTATCCTGTGCCGAGTTCGCACAAAGTGGTGAGTTTTTTGCCCTTGTCGCATATCTACGAGCGTTCGGTGCTTTACACCCACCTTTATCTTGGCAATGCCACCTATTATGTGGAGAACTTCGGTACCATCATGCGCGACATCGCCGATGTGAAGCCTGAACATTTCACCACCGTGCCGCGTGTCATCGAGAAAGTGTACAACGGCATCGTTCGCAAAGGCGACAAGTTGAAAGGCGTGAAGAAACGCATCTTTATGTGGGCTTTCAAGTTGGCTGAGCGTTACGATGAGACGGAAAAGAAACCGCAGCGCGCTTATCGTTTCAAATTGTATATTGCTAATAGATTGGTTTTCAATGAAGTGAGAAAAGCTTTCGGCGGACGTCTGGAGTTTATCATTTCAGGTGGTGCCAGTTTGCAGCCTCGCTTGGTGCGTCTCTTTGCCGCCATGGATATACCGATTATTGAAGGTTACGGCCTGACCGAGACTTCGCCCGTGATTGCCACCAACAGCTTGGCTTTGGGCATCATTAAAGCGGGAACGGTGGGTGTGCCTTGCAGCAGTGTGCAATTCAAGATTGACCCTGAGTCGGGCGAGATTCTTGTGAAAGGCTCGCCGGTGATGAAAGGCTATTACAAGGATGAGGAGCAAACCAAAATCGCCATCGACGAGGAAGGCTATTTTCACACGGGCGACATTGGCGAGTTTGACGAGGACGGCCTGCTGAAAATCACGGGCCGCATGAAGGAAATCTTCAAGGACTCGATGGGCAAGTACATCTCTCCAGCTTTGATTGAGAACCGCTTCATGGAGTCGCCGTTCATCAACAGCATCATGGTGGTGGGCGAGAACCAGAAGTTTGCCGCCGCCTTGATTGTGCCTAATTTCGAGCATCTGAAGACCTGGTGTGAGGAAAACCATATTCCTTTTACCACCAACGCGGAAGTGATTCAGGTGAAGGCGGTCAACGACCGTTTCCGCAAGGAGGTCGAAAGCTACAACAAGTTCTTCGGCGACTACGAGAAGATTAAGCGTTTCGAGTTGCTCGACCGTGAATGGACCATCGAGGCAGGCGAGATGACCCCCAGCCTCAAAATCCGCCGCAAAGCCATCGCTGAACATTACCAGGAATTGATTGACGGGATGTTTGCGGAATAAAAACAAAAGTGACTTCCATTGAGGTCACTTTTTTTGTATCTTTGCGGCAAACATTATTATTTATGGAATCCTTACCCGCAATATTCTCTGACCTTGCTCTAATTCTCGTTACGGCAGGTGTTACAACTGTGATTTTCAAATGGTTGAAACAGCCTTTGGTTTTGGGCTATATCATTGCTGGTTTGCTCATTGGACCTTATTTTCCTTGGTTTCCCGTCATCAACGACCATGAAAGTGTGGAGGTTTGGAGTGAAATTGGTATGGTCTTCTTGCTGTTTGCCATTGGTCTGGAATTCAGTTTCAAGAAACTGAGGAAACAGGCTGGTACAGTAGGCATCACTGCACTCACAGAGTTGATCTCTATGTGCATCATCGGCTTCCTGCTCGGTAAGGTGATGGGCTGGTCGCAGATGGACAGCATCTTCCTGGGTGCCATGCTTTCCATGTCGTCCACAACCATCATCGCCAAGGCTTTCGATGACTTGAAGATGAAAGGGGAGCGTTTTACGGGGAGTGTTATTGGCGTTCTGGTGGTTGAAGATCTGGCTGCCATCTTGATGATGGTGGTGCTTTCCACCATGGCGGTCAGTGCGGCCTTGGATGGGAAAGAATTGATAATGAGTGTGGTACGTCTTGTTTTCTTCCTGTTGGTGTGGTACGTTGGTGGCGTGTTCCTCATCCCAACCATCCTCAAATGGGCGCGAAAGTTCATGTCGGAAGAGACCTTGACGGTGTTTGCCGTCGGCCTGTGTTTCTTCATGGTTTGGCTGGCTAACAAGGCTGGCTTCTCATCGGCTTTGGGTGCCTTCATCATGGGTTCCATCTTGGCCGAAACACTTGAGGCTGAGATGATACACAAACTCACTACGCCCATCAAGAACTTGTTTGGAGCCGTGTTCTTTGTTTCGGTCGGTATGATGGTCAATCCGGCCATCTTGGTACAATATTGGTGGCAGATTCTGGTCATCACTATTGTCGTGGTCGTGCTGAAATCATTGAGTTCGGGCTTGGGTATGCTGTTTTCGGGCGATAACCTCCACAATGCCGTTCGTGCGGGCATGTGCTTTGGTCAAATCGGTGAGTTCTCGTTCATTATCGCCACGGTGGGTATGAGTTTTGGCGTCATCGATGATTTCCTGTATCCCATCATTGTTTCGGTGTCCATCATTACCACTTTCCTCACTCCTTATATGATTAAGGGCGGAGAGCCGCTATTCCATTGGATCGAGAAAAAAGTGCCTGATAGTTGGAAAAACGGTTTTGGAAGTAAGGAAAAAGCCGTCAAGTTTACGAATGGTGAGGAAATGACAATGAAGGCTTATCTTTTGAGCCAACTGAAGAACTTTGTGCTGTATGCTTCCATCATCATCGCTTTGATGCTGGTTTGCTTCTCGCTCTGTATGTTCATTGAAGATTATGTGCCTCAGCCTATTAGTGGCTTGGTCTCACTGGCCGTTACCCTGCTGGTCATGTCACCCTTCCTGTGGGCGGTGGCCTTCAAGCACGGCATGCTGAAAACGACTAGAAAACTGATGGCAAAGAGTCAGTTCAACAAAAAATCCGTTAGGTTGATATTCATCATACGCATTCTCCTTGTATGGGGTGTTGCGGTCAACATTCACAACCATTATTTGGGTACCGAGTTTTGGAATAGTCTTGGCCTGCAAAATGCACCTAATCATTTGATTGCCTTGGGACTGTCAGTCATTTATGTCATTGTTCTTCGTGTGATTACGCCTGTGATGCATTGGTATGAGACCATTGAGCGTCGTTTCCTCGAAAACATGAATAAACGCGAAACCTTAAAGTCGTTTGTGTTGCCTGAAGTGTTGCAGGAGAATTTCACTATGGAGAAGATGGCTTTGAGTCCAAAGAGTCAATATGTCGGCAAACGCATACGCGAGACCGACTTTCGCCCAACCTATGGGGCTAGTGTAGTGTGTGTTGACCGAGCTAATGAGATCATCGACCTACCTCGTCGCGACTTCATATTGTATCCTGCCGATGAGGTGACTTTCATCGGTACCGAAGAGCAGCTGGCCAAGCTTAGGCCGTTCGTCGAGGTGGAAGATGATGTGCTGATCAAGGAACGTCCTGAGAGCGATGTAGATATCCATAACTCAGTGGTGGGACCGAACAGCCGTTATGCCGGTGTCTCCCTTCATGATTCCGACTTGCTCAATCGCTTCAATGTCATGGTAATTGCCATTCAACGCGATGATGAATTCTTCCTTAATCCTCAAGCCTTATTCGTGTTCCAACATGGCGATATAGTTTGGTTTGTCTCTACCGAAACCAACGCCAAAGCCTTGATGCAATACGCCTACGGAACTAAACAACTGTCAACTGAACAACTATCAACTGAACAACTGATAACTGATAACTGATAACTGATAACTGATAGCCATGGAATCCCTACCCGCCCTATTTTTCGACCTTGCCTTGATTTTGGTTACAGCAGGCATTACTACAGTGATTTTCAAATGGTTGAAACAGCCTGTTGTGCTGGGCTACATCATTGCTGGTTTCTTGATAGGTCCTAATTTTGAATGGTTTCCCGTCGTTAACGACCACACCAGCGTGGAGACTTGGAGTGAAATCGGCATGGTGTTCATGCTGTTTGGCATTGGCTTGGAGTTTAGCTTCAAGAAGCTGAAGAAAGTAGGCGGGACGGTCGGCATCACCGCGCTGACCGAGTTGGTGACGATGTGTTTGGTGGGTTTCTTCCTTGGCAAGGCCTTGGGGTGGTCGCAGATGGACTGCATCTTCCTTGGCGCCATGTTATCCATCTCGTCCACGACCATCATTGCCAAAGCCTTCGACGACATGAAGTTGCACCGCGAGAAATTCAGTGGCAATGTCATCGGTGAATTAGTGGTGGAAGACCTTGAAGCCGTCCTGTTGATGGTGATACTCTCTACCTTGGCGGTAAGCAAGACCTTTGATGGCGTTCAGCTGGTTACCAGTATGTTGAAGCTGGCGTTTTTCTTGGTGGTGTGGTTCATCGGTGGCATTTTCTTGGTGCCAACAGTGCTGAGGTGGTCACGCAAGTTCATGACGGAGGAAACGCTGACGGTGTTCTCTGTGGGCTTGTGCTTCTTGATGGTGGTGTTGGCCAATCTGGCGGGATTCTCCTCCGCCTTGGGTGCTTTCATCATGGGTTCGATTTTGGCTGAAACCCTTGAGGCTGAGATGATTCATAAGGTTACCACGCCCATTAAAAACTTGTTTGGTGCGGTTTTCTTCGTCTCGGTCGGTATGCTGGTCGACCCGAAGATTTTGGTGGACTATTGGTGGCAGATTTTGGTGGTGACCACGGTGCTGCTCATTTTCAAACCATTGAGCAATGTCGGTGGAAGACTGTTGGCGGGATTGGGCTTGAAACAAGCTATCCAAGGCGGTTTCTGCTTCTGCCAAATCGGAGAGTTTTCTTTCATTATCGCCTCCTTGGGTCTGAGCTATGGGGTCATCGACGACTTCCTGTATCCCATCATCGTTTCGGTGTCCATCATCACGACTTTCATCACGCCATACGCTATCAAATCTGCAGTGCCAACCTACAATTGGGTGAACAAACACATGCCTGAAAGTTGGCTGAACCATTTGGAGAATTCCGATAGGGGCATCAAGGTGAAGAGCGGCAAGAAGGTGAGCATGGCCAGCTTCATCGTTAGGCAGCTCAAGCATATCATCATTTATATCGCCATCGTCATCGCGGTGATATTCATCTGTTTCTGGGGCGGCTCCCTAATCATGATTTATGTACCTGGGTTGTGGGGCAATGCCATTGCAGCGGCCATTACCTTGGTGCTGGTGTCGCCTTTCCTTTGGGCGATTGGATTCAGGCACACTTTGGTGGGCACTACGCACAAGTTGATGGAACAGAGCCGTTTCAACAAGACAACCATCCTGCTGATATTCATTCTTCGTTTCGTCATTGTTTGGGTAGCTGCGGCTTCGGTGTTGAGGCATTTCTTCAACGAGGCATTCTGGCTGCATTTGGGCGTGGGCGCACCTTATTACCGTTGGATTAATGTGGCCATGGCCTTGGGCTTTACCATCCTGCTTCGTGTGTTGAGTCCGGCAATGAAGTTCTACAAACGCATTGAGGACAATTTCCTCGATAACCTCAACAAACGACAGTCGTCGCAGGTGTTTGAGATTCCTGAAATCCTACAGGAAAACTGCCATTTGCAGAAGATGACGCTGAGCCCCGATAGCCCGTATTCTGGTCAGCTTATTAAGGAAACCGATTTCCGCGACAACTATAATGTGAGTGTGGTGAGTGTGGAGCGCGGCAAGCAGATGTTTGAATTGCCCAACTCGAGTTTCCAGCTGTTTCCATTCGATAAGATTACTTTTGTTGGGCATGAGGACCATTTGCGGTTGCTCTTGCCGAGGGTGGAACTGTTTGACGAGCAGCTGATTCAAGAGCATGAGGAAAGCGAGGTGGATCTATACAAGGTGGAAGTGCGACCCAACAGTCCCTATATCGGTGTGGCCTTGATGGATTCAGGCTTGGCTGAAAACTTTGAAGCCATGATTATCGCCATCGAGCGTGACGGACATTTTATCTTGAACCCATCGGCGCGAATTTCCTTCCAACCTGCTGATTTGGTGTGGTTTGTGGCGCAAAAAGAAAAAGCCGATGTGCTGATGCATTATAACCCTGACGCAATTCCTAATAAAAATCCGTCTGCCACAGTGTGACAGTCCTCCAACTGAACAACTGAATAACTGAACAACTGCCAACTTAAATGATCGTTTGTATTGCCGAAAAACCAAGCGTCGCCCGCGACATCGCCAAAGTGCTGGGTGCCAACACTTCTCATGAAGGATACATGGAAGGCAATGGCTATCAGGTGACTTGGACTTTCGGCCATCTCTGCACCTTGAAAGAGCCGCACGACTATACCGACCAGTGGAAGGCATGGGCGTTGAGCCGCTTGCCGATGATACCGCCACGTTTTGGCATCAAGTTGATTGCCGACAAAGGCGTGGAGAAGCAGTTTAAGGTCATCGAGTCGTTGTTTCAGAAAGCCGACGAAATCGTGAATTGTGGCGATGCTGGGCAGGAGGGCGAGCTTATCCAGCGTTGGGTGATGCAAAAGGCCGCCGTGAAGTGTCCGGTGAAGCGCCTGTGGATTTCGTCCTTGACCGAGGAATCCATCCGAGAGGGCTTCAAGACCTTGAAAGACCAAGCGGAATACCAATCGCTTTATGAGGCAGGTCTTTCGCGTGCCATCGGCGACTGGCTTTTGGGCATGAATGCCACGCGGCTCTACACCTTGAAATATGGTCAAAACCGACAGGTGTTATCTATAGGCAGGGTGCAGACGCCAACTTTGGCCTTGATTGTTAACCGATACCATGAAATCGTGAACTTTAAGCCAGAGGCTTATTGGGTGTTGTCTACCATTTATAGGGATACGACCTTCACTGCCACCAAAGGAAAGTATGGATCGGTTGAGGACGGACAGAAAGACTTGCAAAGCGTTGTGGGAAAAGAGTTCACCGTGACCGATATTTCCACCAAGAAAGGCACGGAAGCCCCGCCAAGGTTGTACGACTTGACCTCGCTACAGGTGGAATGCAACAAGAAATACAACATGTCGGCAGACCAGACCTTGCAGACCATCCAGAGCCTTTACGAGAAGAAATACACTACCTATCCGCGTGTCGACACCACCTATCTGAGCGACGACATCTATCCCAAGTGCCCCGACATCTTGGCGAAACTGACCAACTACGCCGAATACACTGCGCCTTTGGCGGGCAAGAAACTGCCCAAGAGCAAGAAGGTGTTCGACAACAGCAAGGTCACCGACCACCATGCCATCATCCCGACGGGTGTGGTGCCGCAGGGCTTGTCGTTTGCCGAGCAGCAGGTCTACGACGAAGTGTGCCGCCATTTCATCGCCGTGTTCTATCCCGACTGCCAGTTTGCCACGACAACCGTGTTGGGCAAGGTGGAGGAAGTGGAGTTCAAGACGTCGGGCAAACAGATTTTAGTGCCTGGTTGGCGCGAGGTTATCAAACCTGTGAAACAGGAAGAGGAGAACCCTTCGACAAGCTCAGGGACCAAGGAAGGGCAGGAGGACGAGGAGAAGACATTGCCCATTTTCACTAAGGGCGAACACGGGCCGCACCAGCCGCAGCTGGGCGAGAAGTGGACTTCGCCGCCGAAACCATATACTGAGGCAACGCTGCTTCGCGCCATGGAAACGGCGGGCAAATTGGTTGACGACGAGTCGTTGCGCGAGGTGATGAAGGAAAACGGCATTGGACGGCCTTCCACGCGGGCGGCTATCATTGAGACCCTGTTCAAACGCAACTATATACGGAAGGTGCGCAAGAGCTTGGAGCCAACGCCTACGGGCATCGAGCTTATCGGTCTCATCCATGAGGACTTGCTGAAGAGCGCCGAGTTGACGGGTATCTGGGAGAAGAAACTTCGTGAGATTGAGCAACACAAATACGAGGCAAGGCAGTTCCTCGATGAGTTGAAACAGATGGTGACGGAGATTGTCACTACGGTGATGCTGGATAATAGTAACCGACGTGTTTCGACCGTGGTGCCAGAAGCCAAGCCTAAGAAGGCCGCGCCAAAGAAAAGCACTGCCTCAAAAGCCAAGAAAACTGCGGAAGGCATAGATTCCAGCCAACGCACAAACCCACGTGGGAATGACATACCTTCCAAATCGAACAAACCTTCAGAAGGCATGTCATTCCAGCATAAGGCCGTGGGAGAGGGGGAATCTATGCCTTCTGATACAAATCCAGACGCTATCATCGGGCAGCCATGCCCATTATGCGGCAAAGGCCATATTATTAAAGGAAAGACCGCTTATGGCTGCTCCGAGTGGCGAAATGGTTGTGGGTGGCGGAAGGCGTTTTAGACGCATTCGTTGGTATGTTTTCTTCAATCATCAATCTATAGAAAATCAGCCAAAATCGATAAAAATGTTTGATTTTGGCTGATTTTCTAAAACAATGATTCAAGTGTAACTATTTCATTTACATGTATTCTGTGTTTTGAATCTGTAAACCTTTTTACCCTTACTCTTTATCCTTTTAACTCTAAACTCTCAACTTTAAACTCTCAACTAATCTCCAGCGTCTTCTTGCAAATCTCAATCTCCTCTGGGTCGCCGGTGTACTTGCCGAGGTCGTCGCTGAGCTTGACCACTTTTTTCCAGGTACGTTTTTCGGTAATCTTTGCCGCCGTGAGCTTCACCACGATGTTCATGGCTTTCACGTTGTCGACGTCGCAGGTGAGGTGGGTGCCGATGCCGTAGGAGTCTTGCATCCGTCCCGCCACGGCCTCGTGGATGGCGATAGCCTCGTCGACGTTCAAGCCATTGCTGAAGATGATGGACTTCTGCGCCGGGTCGATGCCGAGTTCCTTATACTTGGCGATGATTTCTTCCAAAGCCTCGTAGTTGTCGCCACTGTCGACGCGCAAGCCGTCAAACAACTTGGCATGCAGTTGGGTGAAGTTCTGGAAGAAGGCCTTGCGCGTATAAGTGTCGTAAAGGAACACACCCAAGCTACCGGCATACACCTCCTGCCAATAATCCATGGCGAGGTAGTTGGCTTCGTTATAGCCATAAAGCGAGCAGGTCTCGATGAATTGGTGGCTCATGGTGCCGATGGGGGTGAGGTCGTATTTCATGGCCAACAGCACGTTGCTGGTACCCACGAAACAGGTCTTGGTGAACTGCTTCTGTGCCTCGATGAAACTGCGGATGACGAGATCTTGATGCTCAAAGGAGAAGCGGCGACGCGTGCCAAAGTCGCTGAACTTCACGCCGTTGCCAATGAGGCGGATGCCTTTGGCGTAGGACTTCTGGTATTCCTTCTCGGCGTCATAGTGTTCAAACTCGCCTCTGAGTTCGTGCATCAGTTCGCTGACAGTGGCAAGGATGGGCATTTCCCAAAAGACGGTGCGCCACAGCAGGCCTGTCACCTGGATGTGTAGATGACCTTCCTCGTCTTGGCTCACCTCGACTTCTGAGGGGCGCATGTGGAAGCCTTTCAGGAAGGTGAAGAACCACAAGGGGAAGTAGTAGCATTTCTGCTTCATGAAACGAACCTCCTCGTCTGTGATTTTGATGTTACCATAGAGGTCGAATTGCTCCCGCAGTTTCTCGGCGAAACCTTTGGGATAAACCGTGTTGTTGCGGTCGACGAAGGTGTATTGTCCTATGGCACGCGGGAACTTCTGCAGGTAGGCATAGCACACGCTGAAGGTGTATAGGTCGTTGTCTAATAGGCTGGTGATGATTTGTCGCATGGTGATCTTTTTTTAAGCTGTTAGCTATTAGCAATTAGCTGTTAGCTTGTTGGCTACCAGGCTTATAGCTATCAGCTAATAACTATTTATTGTAATGTTTCAATTAGTTTGTTCAACATGGCTTTTATGTCATTGACTTCTTTGTTAAGTTCTTGGTATGAATCTTTGTCCAAAAACTCTAAATCATAGGAAAGCAAAAGTTCTTCTTCGACTTCTGAAGCTGAACCTGCCGCAATGTTCAAATAATGGGCAAATTCTGCATCGCTTCTTCTGCCACAGCCTTCAGCAATATTAAAGGGGATGGAAGTTGCTGCTCGTCTGATTTGAGAAGTGATTCCAAATAGCTCTTCCTTGGGGAATTTCTTTGTTTTCCTATAGATGCTAAGAGCAAATTGATGTCCTTTTTCCCATACCTTGTAATTGTGAAAATCTCTCATATAGAATACTTTACTTTATATCTGGCAGTAAACCGAGCTAATAGCTAACAGCTAACAGCTAACGGCTAATAGCCCCTTACAATTTACTAATAATACTTCTAACTTTATCCGATATATACTTCACTGAATTGGTCGTATTTTCAAGCACCTGCACCAAGTCTTTGCGTTTGATGATTTCGGTGAGGCTATAGTTTTGTTGGAACAGCTTGCTGATGTATCTGCCGTAAAGCACGTCGTTCTCGTTTTCCAAGGTCTTGATGCCGTGACAGAGACGGGCGATCTCCTTTTTCTTGTCGTACATCTCGGGCAGGTCGCTGATGATGTTGCTGAGGTTTTCGGCGGCAAACATGATGTTCTCCGCCATGGTGTTAAGGTCTTCATCCACAGCGAGGAAACGACGGGTGAGTACGATATTGGCCGAGTCGTCGATGCGGTCGAGGAAAGTGTCCATCATCTCGGCGAGTTCGTGTACGTCGTCGCGGTCGAAGGGGGTGAGCACGGTGGCGAAAAGCTGGCTGTAGAAGTCGCGGAGCACGTCGTCGCCTTTGGTCTCACAGTCCTTGATGTCTTTTCTCAAGGCTTCGAGCTGGTCAAGATTAGTCTCCAAAAGCATCTGCCTCAAAAGTGTAGCAGCCTTGTCGATGTATGCTGCCTGCTTCTGGTAGAGCGGGTAGAACTTCTTTTCCTTGGGGACGAAAAACTGGAAGAAACTATTGAGGCTCATGGCATTCAGATGGGTAAGAGGTGGAACAACAGGTTAAGGAGACCAGCGATGATGAGCGGCACGGGGATGGTGAGAATCCACGATAGCACGATGCGTTTGGCCGTGACCCATTTCACTGACTTCATTCCATCTGTGAGGCCAACGCCGATTACGCCGCCAGTAATGGTATGCGTCGTGCTGACAGGGATGCCGAGGAACGAGGTGGCAATCAGCGTTGTGGCACCGGCAAACTCAGCCGAGAAACCTCTGACGGGTGTTATCTTTGCCAAGCCGCCGCCCATAGTCTTGATGACGTTTTTTCCGCCAATCAAGATGCCTAACGACATGATGATATAGCACACGACGGCAAGCGTGTCGGGGATGTGGAAAGGCAAGCTGCTGTCGTAGAAGTTGCCGATGAAATCCTTCATTTGGACACTGACACCTTGCGTGGTGAACACGCTGGCCATCAGCACGGCGATGATACCCATGGTCTTTGGCGCGTCGTTGGAGCCGTGGCCGATACAGAAGGCCGCTGTGGAGAAATGCTGCAACACTTTGAATATCTTATCCACGCGTTTGCGCGGGCTGTTCTTGAAGATCCTCAAGAAGATACATTCAAGGAAGAAACCCAAGAACAAGCCGATGAGCGGCGACAACACGATGAATGCCAAGGTGATGATGATGGGTGTCATGTGGAGCACTGCGCTGCCGTTGACGAACCATGCCGCCCCAATGATGCCGCCGATGAGGGCGTGCGAGGTGGAGATGGGCATGCCGCTCTTGGTGCAGATGGCTACCCAGATGGCTGCGCCAACGAGGGCCGAAAGGATGAGGTAGGGGTCGATGACGTTTTGGTCGGCGAAGTTGGCCATGGTGTTACCCACGGCAAACTGTTGGTTGAGAATCAACCGGATGAAAATGAAGGCCATGAACTCCCAGAACGAGGCCCATAGGATGGCCTGCACAGGCGTCATTACCTTGGTGGCGATGATGGTCGAGATGGAGTTGGCCGCGTCGTTCATGCCGTTCAAGAAGGTGAAGACGAAGGCAAGGACGATGGAGAGGATGATGGCTATGGTTAGGAGGTTCATCACGATTCTTTTATAATCAAACTTTTAACGGTGCTGGTCACCTCCTTGGCGCGGTCGGTGGTGTCTTCCACAACCTGGGCGATTTCCTTGTATTTCATCAACTCAATCTCGTCCTTCTCGTTCTCGAAGAGGTAAGAGATGTAGTCGCCATAGATGTCGTCGACGGCATGTTCGATAAGGGTGACCTTCTGACACATATCGCTGATTTGCTGATGGTTCTTCCCAAGGTCGTCGAGCAGGCCAAACACCTCCATGATGATGGAGGCGTCTTCGTGGATGTTGTCCACGATTTCCTTGATTTGCTTGTCGATTTTCTTGGGATTATACATCAGGATGGTCTTGGCCGAGTGGTTGATGAAGTCGAGGAACATGTCGAGTTTCATGGCCAAGGCGTTCATGTCCTCACGGTCAAAGGGCGTGACGAAGGCCTCGTTGAGCTCGATGTAGAACTCGCGCAGCAGCTCGTCGCCGGTGGTCTCTTGTTTCTTGATCATGCGGGTGAGCAGCTTGCGTTCCTCAGGGTCGTCGCTCTTGACGAGTTCCTTGAGGTATTTGGCGGCAATCTGCGCCGTCTCGGCCTGTTTGGCGTAGGTGGGGAAGAAGTGCTTCTCGCGGCTACTTCCTCTGGTGAAAAGGTTGTTCAGTGCCATCGTTCAAAATGGGTTTGAAATCGTTAGATAGGCTCCGACTAATGCAAAGCGTTTCAACGTGGTTAAATTTGTCGCAAAGGTATGGAAAAATTGAATGTAATCAAATCTTTAAGCATAAAAACAAAAAAAAGCCCCGATTGCTCGGAGCTTTTGTCGTTGTTGTCGAAGGAAATCACTTCTTGAGTTCCTTGATTCTGGCTTTCTTACCACGCAAACCACGGAGGTAGTAAATGCGTGACTTGCGGACTGCACCCTGCTTGTTGAGCTCGATGTTCTCAATCATGGGGGAGGCAATCGGGAAACATCTTTCAACACCGATGTTGTTGGAAATCTTGCGGATGGTGAAAGTGCCGGTCTTGCCTTGGCCGCTGCGCTTCAGGACGATGCCCTGGAACTTCTGCAGACGCTCTTTTTGTCCTTCGATAATCTTGTAGGTCACCGTGATGGTGTCGCCTGTCTTGAACTTCGGAAAATCTTTTACAACGATTTGATCTTCAACGAATTGGATTAATGCGTTTTTGCTCATTTTTATATATTTTTGTATATTTTTCTCCAAAAAGTGGGTGCAAAAATACAAAAAAATCCAATATGTAGCGAAGAATATCAGCTTTTTTTGAAATTTTCGTACATTTCTGGGCGACGTTGCTTGGTGCGTTCAATGGCTTGTTCCAACCGCCAATCGTTGATGAGCTTGTCGTTGCCCGACAAAAGCACTTCAGGAACGCCCCAACCTTTATAAACTCGTGGTCTTGTGTAGACTGGAGGCGACACCAACCCGTCTTGGAAGGAGTCGGAAAGGGCAGAGGTCTCATCGCCCAAAGCGCCGGGAATCAAACGTACCAGACTGTCGACCAACACGGCAGCACCCAGCTCACCACCGGAAAGGACGTAGTTTCCAATAGATATTTCCTTGGTAATCAAGTGCTCACGAATACGTTCATCGATGCCTTTGTAATGGCCGCAGAGGATGATGATGTTCTCCTTCATGGAGAGTTGGTTGCACAAAGGCTGGTCCAAGAGTTCCCCATCTGGGCTCATGTATATGACCTCGTCATAGTCGCGTTGGCTTTTCAGATGGGTGATGCAGTTGTCGACAGGCTCGATCATCATCACCATGCCCGCACCAGCGGCAAACGAGTAGTCGTCCACCTTGTGGTGTTTGTCGGTGCTGTAGTCGCGGAGGTTGTGCAGTCCAATCTCCACAATGCCCTTGTTTACAGCGCGTTTGATGATGGATTCGGTGAAAGGCCCCTCAAACATTTCGGGAAAAACGGCGATGATGTCGATGCGCATGGCGTTGAAATTTTTTGCAAAAGTAGTGAATTTTTTGAATGCGGAATGAGGAATGCAGAATGCAGAATGTAGAATGCTGAATGCAGAATGTAGAATGTAGAATGCTGAATGTAGAATGCAGAATGTAGAATGCAGAATGCAGAATGTAGAATGCAGAATGTGTGTGGCTCATCTGTAATCACCGGCAGCGAAGCTGCGAAATTTTGACCCGGAAATATCTGTATAATCTGTGAAATCTGTAGTCAAATAAGAACTTGAATTTTGAATTTTAATCTTAAATTCTGAATTTTAAATCTTTGAATCCTAAATTCTTCTTATTTTTGCGCGTTTTTAATCTAAATCCTATGAAAAAACTATCCTTTTTATTGTTGCTTATTGCGACATCTTTGTTTGCCCAGGCCCAAGTCGGAACCTTCATGTATTGGGTGCAGTTCACCGACAAGAACGGCTCACCATATTCTATTGACAATCCCGAGGAGTATCTGAGTCCAAGGGCTTTGCAACGTCGTGCCAATTTAGGTATTAGCATTGATGAGTACGATATCCCTGTCAATCCTCAATATCTTCAGGCGGTGGCCGATTGTGGTGTCGAACTGATGAACCCTTCAAAATGGTTGAATGGCGTTTCTGTCTTTACTACTGATATCAATCAAATAGAAGCCATCAATGCTTTACCTTTCGTAGCAGAGGTGCGCAGCTGCCCTAACGACCTCAAAGCACAGGAACAGAAGGAACATTGGTTGGCCAACGAAATGAAACCTTCTACAGTCAATCGTGGGATGTATGGCTACTATGGCGGTGCCGAGGATCAGGTTACCCAACTGAAGGTCAATCTGCTGCACGACATGGGCTATGATGGCACTGGTGTTATTGTTGCCATTCTAGATGGTGGCTTTATTGGAACGGATGAGCATTCTTGTTTCGACAATATGAAAGAGGAGGGGCGCCTGCTTGGCGTTCGTGATTTCGTCCGTGGTTCAGGTTCGGTGTATTCACAGAGCACGCATGGCACTTCCTGCTTGAGCACCATGGCTGCCTATGACCCCAACAACATGGTGGGAACGGCTCCCAAGGCTTCGTATTACCTAATTCATACAGAGGATGCCGATAATGAAAGCCTCGTCGAGGAATACAACTGGGTGTCGGGTGCCGAATATGCCGATAGCTTGGGCGTGGATGTGTGCTCCACTTCTTTGGGTTACATTGGCTTCGACATGAGCGAGTGGGACCATCCTTTTGAGCACTTTGACGGCCACACAGCTCCAATGACAATTGGTGCCGAGATTGCCGCCAGCCGTGGCATGATTTGCATGAACGCTGCGAGTAACGAAGGAGATGGCTTCTGCACTTTGGGCATCCCTGCCGATGCCGAGCATATCCTGACCGTCGGTGCTGTCGATGCCAACGGCAACCGTGCTTCTTTCAGTTCAGTAGGTCCGACCTACGATGGTCGTATCAAACCTGATGTGATGGCCATGGGCGAAGGCACATACGTTGCTTCTGGTTACGGCGACTGGTGGCCCTATTACAATGGCAACGGTACTTCGTTTGCCACGCCTGTGCTTGCAGGTGCTGTGGCATGCTTGCGTCAGGCGCTTCCTTATTCTTCTGTCCAGGAGATTTGCGACGCCATTCGTGCTTGTGGCGACCGTGCCGATAATCCCGATAACAAATACGGTTATGGCATCCCCGATTTCAGCCAGGCCTTGGAATTGTTGAGCGTAGAGGAACCGATTGGAAATACTCCTGCCCATATCATTACTGTGTATCCCAATCCCTCCAACGGCGATGTGCATGTGGTGTTGAATGACCTCCACAAGGCTGAATTGACCGTTTTCGACTTTATGGGACACAAACTGTATTCCTATAGCTTCAACGGCTTGAATCACACGTCTTTTGAGCGTTATCTTAACACGCTGAACTCAGGTGTGTATTTCATCAATGCCGTGTCAGAGTCAGGTAGCGAGACGTTGAAGCTCGTGGTGACGAAGTAAAGTTTTGTTTTCATAGACGAAAAAGGTGAGCCTCAATGCGAGACTCGCCTTTTTCAATTTGCTTAGCTCTTTAGTTCTTTACAAATCTCATCGCATGTCCATTGATGCGGAGGATGTAATACCCAGAGGTAAAGTCGCTGATGTCAATTTCATCGTCACCATTGATACTTACGGTTTTTACAAGCATTCCGTATGCATTGTAGATTTGAACTTTGTTTTCGCCCTCCAATCCTTCTATACGAATCTTGTCGTTGGCAGGATTGGGGAAGAGTTTGATGAGTTCGAGGCCGTTTTCTTCAACTCCAGTATAGTTGAAGAAGGCTGTCAGCACGATGTCATGGTCGACCAGGACTTCCTTGGGATTATCGGTAGTGTCATCGCCCCATTTTTGGAATACATAGCCATCAGCGGGAATGGCAGCGAGGGTGGCAATGCTTCCGGAGACATAAGTGCCCGTGCCAAGAACAATACCTTGGTTTTCATTGAAATACACGGTAACAGTGTAAGTCATCACAGGGCTTTGGGCAAACGAGGCAATATATTCTGCATTGCCCGTTACGGTGATGATGCGCGGGTTGTCCATGTTGCCGTCTTGCCAGCCCGAGAAATAGAAGCCCGTATTAGGAGTGGCTCCGATAGTGACGACTTGATTAAGAGGATAGGCACCGCTGCCGTAGGTCGTGCCAAGCAAAGGATTCTCGGCTCTCACGGTAATGGTGTAAGTCTCAATCTTTTCAAAGATGGCCATGATCTCCATGTCTTGTGTTACGGTGATGGAGCGCGGATTATCCATGATGCCGTCATCCCAACCCATAAAGTTGACGCCACTATTGGGTATCGCGCTGATTTCGATGGTCGCTCCTTGGGGGTAGGTGCCGCTGCCGGTGACCGAACCCAAAATAGGATCGTTGGCGGTTACTGTGATGGTGTATTGAGGAAGACCGTTGAAGAGGAAAATGGCTTTGTAATGGGCGTCACCAGTCACGACCACGTTGCGTGGGTTGCTGGGGATGCCATCGCTCCAGCAGACGAAGCTGTAGTAATCGTTCGGGGTCGCTGTCAAGATGGCGGTGGTGCCGTAGTCGTAGATGCCTGCGCCGGTCACGGTGCCGCCTTCCACGGGATCGCATTCGGTGGTGATTTCGTAAGATAAAGGAGAAAATACGGCGATGAAAACGGTGTCGCTTTCAACAATAATGGTACGCGGGTTGTCAGTGTCGCCGTCGTCCCATTGGCTGAAGACGTAGCCGGTGTTGTTTTGTGCCGTCAGGGTAAGGGTGTCGCCGTAATGGTAGAGGCCGCCTCCCGTGACCGTACCTGCGTCTTCAGGGATCACTTTCGTGGTGACGAGGCATTCCTGCAGGGCGAAGAGCGCAATGTAAGTTTGACTTTCGGTGACGACGATGCTACGCGGGTTGTCGGTGTTGCCATCGTCCCAGCCAAGGAAGACGTGGCCGAGGTTAGGGAAGGCCTCAATTTGAATAGTGTCGCCATAATGGTAGTTGCCACCGCCAGTGACATCGCCCCATTCGGGGTGGTCGCTTTCGACGGTGATGGTGTATTGAAGTTGGCCGAAATAGGCAATGAAAGTGCTGTCTTGGGTGACGACGATGTCGCGCGGGTTGTCGGTGATGCTGTCGTTCCAATACAGGAACTCGCAGCCGACGTTCGGGAAGGCCTCGATGGTGGCGGTGTCACCATAATAGTATTCACCACCTCCGGTTACGGTGCCCCAGCCTGTGCTGTCGGCTTCCACGGTCAGGGTGAAAACGGGCACGGGTGGGGCAGGAAGCACCTCAATCGCTGTGATGTATTCACAGTCTTCGGGTTGGTAGAGGATTTCCCCGTCTTTCCAGAGGGTGGCCACGTCATCGTCCAAGCCTGCATAATACACACCGTATTCGTTGACAAACAAGGTGTTGAAGCCGTCACAATCAGGATGGGCATAGAGCACTTCTCCGTCTTGCCAGATATAAGCTGTGTTGTCAGAAGCGGAGATTCCAGCCCAATAGAGGCTTCCATTGAATTCGGTTATGGCATTGATTTCACCTCCCTCGATTTGGAAGACGATGGAGTCGTTTTGCCAAACCACGCCATCGATAGACTCAGCGCCATAGACGAAGCCTGCCGCATAGAGGTTCTCGCCGTCGAAGCAAAGGTCATTGACTTCCGACCAGCCTGCACATTGCCAAAATACCGTGTCATTCTTCCAGACGCAGGCATACACGCCTGGAGTGACGATGGAACCACCGGCATAGATGTCGCCAGTGACCGTGTCGATGGCCAAGGCATAAAGGTTGCATGTGGTGCTGTCAATGGTATATTCGTATAGCGTTTCGCCGTTTTGCCAAACAGTGTTGCCACCGGCTGCCGTCCATCCGTTGGCATCAATGATGATCCGTTCGATAGCGGTTGCGTCGTCGGTGGTGAATATGCACGAGTCGTTCATCCAAACATGGCCTCGAAAATCGGAATAGCTATAGCCTGCGCTGTAGATGGTGCTGTCGTTAGCGACCTTCATGTCGTTAATGATGACACTGGCAGTATCGGAGATGCTGTAAACCAGCGTGTTGTTCTTCCAAATCTTGCCTGTTCCATTGTCGTTGCCAGAGAAATAGACATCTTGGGCATGGGCCAGGCCGACGAGGAGAAACAAAGCGGTGAGAAGGGTAGTTATTTTTTTCATGGGTGTTGAATTTTCAAAAAAGTGATACCAATTGAGATTGCAAAGATAGTTTTTTCTCGTTGACGGGTCGTGAAATGCGATTACCTTTTTTTATTCGAGCACATTTTTATTATTTTTGCAGCGATGAAACGGAACGTTTTCATAATGGGTGTTTTGTTTGTGCTGGCCCTCATGGTGGCTTGCAACCATCTCAATGATAGGTCTGTAGAGACGCGCCGTGGCACGTCTCTACCGAAAAATTTTTCTTTCACACCGAAATTTTGTAAATCCGTGCATAATAAGGGAAAAATATGTACCTTTGTATTTATAGTGTAAATTATCAAGATATTAATAATCAATAAAATAGAAAAATAAATATGAAACAATTAATCGAATGCGTTCCCAATTTCAGCGAAGGAAGGAACATGGATGTTATCAAGCAGATTACCGATGTGATTGAAAAGTCAGAGGGTGTGAAGTTGTTGGATGTGGATCCGGGCTTCACTACCAACCGTACGGTGGTGACTTTTGTTGGCACTCCCGAAGAGGTTATTGCCACCGCATACAAGGCTATTGCCAAGGCCAAAGAGTTGATTGATATGCGTGGTCATCATGGCGACCATCCACGTTTTGGTGCCACCGATGTATGTCCTTTGGTACCCGTTTCCAACATCACCATGGAAGAGACTGCCGAGTATGCCCGTAAGCTGGCCAAAAAGGTAGGTGAGGAACTCAATATTCCTGTTTTCTGCTACGAAAACGCTGCTTTCGAGCCGAAACGCCGCAATTTGGCCAACTGCCGTAATGGCGAGTACGAGGCTTTGAAAGAACGTATCGCTTCTGCTGAATGGAAACCTGATTTCGGTCCTTGTGAATTTACCGAAGAGGTGGCCAAGAGTGGTGCTTCAGCCATCGGTGCCCGTGATTTTCTGATTGCGGTGAACTATAATTTGAATACCACCTCCACCCGTCGTGCCAATGCCATCGCTTTTGACGTGCGCGAAAAGGGACGTCCGAAACGTGAAGGCAACCCCATTACCGGCAAAATCGTGAAAGACGAGAACGGCAATCCCGTGAATATTCCTGGCACATTAAAGGGAACCAAGGCCATTGGTTGGTTCATCAAGGAATATGGTGTAGCACAGGTATCCATGAATATTACCGACACCAACGCTACTCCGCTTCATGTGGCTTTTGAGGAAGTACGCAAAAAAGCCGACGCCCGCGGCATTCGTGTAACGGGCACGGAAATTGTAGGTTTGGTGCCCAAGAAAACCCTGATTGACGCAGGTAAGTATTTCTTGGCCAAACAGCAACGCTCCTTGGGTATCGATGAGCCCGAAATCATCAAAATCGCCATCAAGTCCATGGGCTTAGATGACCTGAAACCCTTCATTCCGGAAGAGAAAGTAATCGAATATCTGATAGAGAAAGACAACAAGACCGAGAAGTTGGTGGACATGACCTGCACCGGTTTTGCCAACGAGACTGCTTCTGAAAGTCCCGCTCCCGGTGGTGGTTCTATTTCCGCCTATATGGGTAGCCTGGGTGCCGCTTTGGGTACCATGGTGGCCAACCTGTCCTCCCACAAACCTGGCTGGGATGAGCGTTGGGAAGAATTCTCCCAGTGGGCTGAAAAAGGCCAGAAACTCAAAGATGAATTGCTGTGGCTGGTGGATGAGGATACCCATTCTTTCAATCTGATTATGGATGCTTTTGGTATGCCTAAGAGTAATGATGCTGAAAAAGCCGCTCGCAAACAGGCTATCCAGAATGCCACCAAATATGCTATTGAGGTGCCGTTCAAGACAATCCAGCGTAGTTTCGACGTGTTCGAAATTTGTGCTGCCATGATTGAGAAGGGCAATCCTAATTCCGTAACCGATGCTGGTGTTGGCGTTTTATGCGCCCGTGCCGCTGTCATGGGAGCTTACCTGAATGTGAAAATCAACGCTTCCAGCTTGGAGGACAAGGTTTTCGCAGAGGAAATGGTGAGCAAAGCCCAGGCTTACGTGATGAAAGCTAAAGAGTTGGAGACAGCCCTGATGGCGAAAGTGGAGGAAGTTATCGGATAATTTGTAAATTAGCAAATGTGCAAATTAGCAAATTAATTTGCTAATTGACTAATTAACCAATTTGCTAATTAAAATTTTGTATTTTTGCAGCTCTAAAAGAAAAAAATGATAAGCAGACGTTATTTGAGAATCAAGGTGATGCAGGCCATCTTCGCTCATCAGATGAATGACCAAGAGGATGTGGCAGAAGGCGAGAAAAAATTAAACTCCGCTATCCAGTCCTGCTATACCTTGTTCATCTATTTTTTCTCGTTGTTTTCAGCCATATATCGCTACAGAGTTAACAAATTGGAGGATTTGAAAAATAAAATCAATCCTACCGAGGCTGACTTGAATCCCAACACCAAGTTTGTGGACAACAAGGTGATATTGCAGATTGATGAGAATGTGAGTTTGAACAAGTTGTATAAGGAGTTGAAAATCAATTGGAGCAATGATGCAGATTTCATTGTGCAGGTAAATCACGAGATCGTAAATCTTCCTGAATATCAAGAATACATGAAAAACTCCCAGCGGAGTTACAAGGAAGACAAGGATTTGGTGCTGGCCATAGTGGAAAAAGTATTTGTGGAAAGCGAACTGATTCATTGGTTTTTCGAGGAAAAGAATATTCACTGGTTTGATGATTATAACGAGGCGCTGTTGATGCTGTATAAAAACATCCAGCAATTCAAGGAATCGCAAGAAAACCATTGCTCTATAGCATCTTTGTTCAAAGAAACTTCCGAGGATGAAGAGAGTGACAAGGAATTCTATAAACGTCTCTATACGCTGACTTTGGCACACAATCGCGAATACGAGGAAAGAATAGAGCAGAAGTTGCAGAACTGGGAGTTGGAACGTATGATGGGAATTGACATCATCTTATTGAAGATGGCACTCTGCGAATTTACCGAATTTCCAAGCATTCCGGTGAAAGTGACCATTAATGAATACATTGAGCTGGCCAAAACTTATAGCTCAGCCAAAAGCAAGCAATTTATCAATGGTATGCTGGATAAGATAGCGGTGGATTTGAAGGAGGAAGGAAAGTTGAATAAGATGGGAAGAGGGCTGGTGTAGACAATTCACAATTCACAATGTACAATGTACAATTAATAGTTATAGAGGAAGCTAAATTCCCCTTCTTTTAGAAGGGGTGCCCGAAGGGCGGGGTAGTGATAACAAATTCAGAATTCAGAATTCAAAATGAAAAAAATATCGATTATCATTGGTTTATGTGTGTCAATCTTGTTGTTGGCGGCCTGCGGGGGAAAGAACGACTCCGAGGGTTTCTCCACGTCGGATGTGCATAATCCGATGACGGCGGAGGGCCTTTCCAAGAAGGATGCGGAGAAAATGCCCGTGCTGACCTTCGAGACCTTGGAATACGACTTTGGCCGTGTTATCAAAGGGGAGAGACTGAGCTATGCTTTCAAGTTCACAAATACTGGCAAGTCGAACCTCATTATTTCCAGTGCACGCTCCTCTTGTGGCTGCACTACGTCAACCCCTCCGCAAGCTCCTATTAGACCAGGAGAATCCGGGGAAATCGGTGTGGTGTTCGACTCCAAAAGCCAAAAGGGAGAGGTGAACAAGTTGGTGGTGGTTTCAGCCAACACCTATCCAGTGCAAACCACTCTTCGCTTGAAGGCAACCGTTGTGGAACCTTAATTTATTATTAATATAAAAAATTGAAAATGAACAACTTATTGTTTTTATTAATGGCTCCGGCACAAGATGGACAGGGAGCTGCAGGTGGTGGCTCTATGACTTTGATTTTTATCCTTTTGTTGCTGTTGATTTTCTACTTCTTCATGATTAGACCTCAGCAGAAAAAGCAAAAACAAATCGAAGAATACAGAAGCAAATTGGCAAAAGGTGACAAAGTGGTGACTATTGGCGGTCTTCATGGCAAGATTACCGATGTTCAAGAAAAAGTGTTTGTCATCGAAATTGCTGACGGTGTAAGAATTACCATCGAAAAAGCCGCTGTTGCCATCGACGAAAACGCTGCTAAGAACGCTGAAAAATAAACGCTTATGTACGTGGAAAATCAGCAAGAGAACAAGAATAAGATAAAACTGCCACCCTTAGCTTTCCTGGTGTGTCTTCTCCTGTCAGCTATCGCTTGGTTTTTTATGAATTTCTCCAGAGACCAGGAGCATACCTTGGAGTACAAGGTGGTGTGTTCCTCGCTTCCGGAGGGAAAAAAGACTTGTACCTTGTCTGATACCACGTTTTTGCTGACTTTTACCACAAGAGGTTTGAACTATCTGACTCCCAGATTCGCCGAAGAGAACAGAATTGTCGATATCAATGTGAACGAATTGATCAAAAACAAGTCTAAACGCAGTGCATATTCGTTCTCTGGCAAAGAAATGTGTGACTTTTTACGTGAACAAGGCTACCCCGAACTAAAATCCGTTGACAAACCCGAAGTCGTCACCCTTTATATACGATAAAAGGATGAAGAAAGTAGCAATTACTGGCGGAATAGGCACAGGTAAGACCTATATTTCCCAATTCTTTGTACAGATGGGAATACCGGTTTTTTATGCGGATGAAGAAGCGAAAAATTGCTACGAAGACCCGAAAATTATAACGGCTATTCAGGCTCTTTTCGGGGACAAGGTGTTCACTGATAAAAAGATAGATTTCAAGAAGCTGGCGGAATGTGTTTTCCAGAATCCACAACAACTAGAGCTTGTCAACCAGCTGATACATCCCGTGGTGATGGAAAGATTTGAGGCATGGGCCGCGGAACAGCAGGCCCCGTCGGTTATGATGGAATCAGCCATTTTGTTTGAGCATGGCTTGGACAATTTTTTCGACCTGGTGATTGTGGTGGATGCGCCGATGGATGTCAGAGTAGAACGCATAAAGAAGAGAAACCCGAACCTTACTGAAGAAGAAATCAGGAACCGTATCCAAGCCCAAATGCCACAGGAGGAGAAGTGCCGGCGGGCAGATTTGGTGATAGATAATAGTGGTCAGTGGTCAGTGGTCAGTGGTCAGGTGGGAGGTTGTAGTATGCGGTGGAACCGAAATCGCCGCATAGCCCGAAGGGAGGGATAGTGACAAAAAAATTCAGAATTCAAAATTCAAAGGATGAAAAAATTTTTAATAGGCATTTTTGTGTTCGCAGTTTTCTGGGCACAGGGACAAAATTGGTATAGTACAGACGATTTCACTGATGGTATGGAGTGTACCAGCGTGACCGTAGGCAAAAAGGCCTCGGCTGACGGTTCGGTGATGACTTCGCACACCGATGATAGTGGTCGTTCTCGTACCAATATCACGGTGGAAAAAGCGGCGGACCATCCCGCAGGTGCTACAGAAACCCTGTATAAGAGGGTTGCAGCCAAATCGGAGCCGGGCAAAATGAACCGCTACGACAATATTCCTGTGGGCGAGATTCCGCAGGTGGCACATACCTACCAGTTCCTGAATACAGCTTATCCTTGTGTCAACGAGAAACAGTTAGCTATCGGTGAATCAACTTTCGGCGGACGCAGTGAGCTGAGATCCGACAGTGGACTCATAGACTGCCAGCGCCTTTGCCAGTTGATGTTGGAGCGTTGCAGCACAGCACGCGATGCCATCAAAACGGCTGGCGAGTTGATGAAGAAATATGGCTGGATTGACGGTGGCGAGTGTCTGACAATTGCCGACAAGAACGAGGTGTGGCACCTGGAGATTGTGGGTCCTGGCAAGGGCAAATTGGGAGCGGTTTGGGCGGCCCAACGCGTGCCCGACGACCATATTGCCGTCAATGCCAATGCCTCTACTATTCGTGAAATAGACTTGAAAAATAAGGATTATTTCATGGCTTCCGACAATGTGTATGCGGTGGCTGAGGAAAACGGCTGGTGGAGCAAAAAAAGCGGCGAACCTTTCAGATTTGCTTACGCTTACGCTCCTGATTCCCGTATGATGTTGGCCTGCCGTCGCCGCGAGTGGCGTGTGTTCGACCTGCTGGCCCCGTCATTGAAGTTGGACCCCAATGCTGAAAACTATCCTTTCTCGGTGAAACCAGACTCTTTGGTGAAGCTTGAGAATATGGTGCGTGTTTTCCAGGATTATTACGAAGGCACAGAGTATGATATGCGGAAGAATATCACGGTGACTGACCGAGAAGGCAAAAGCGTGATTTCTCCTTTGGCCAATCCTTTTATGAAATCGGATGAGCTGAAATTGCACAAGGTGAATGGCGGCTGGCACGAACATGGCGAGCGCAACATCGCGGTGTGGTTTACGGTTTATGCGACCATTATCCAGTGCCGTAGCGACCTGCCCGATGAGGTGGGAGCTTTGTGCTGGTTTGCCCTCGACAATGTGGCTTCTTCGGTGTATGTGCCCATTTATGCCAACGTCACCGACCTGCCTTCAGAATACAAAACCTGTGGCCGTGAGACGGGTTTCAGTCGCAAAGCCGCCTGGTGGGCCTTCAACCGCTTGGGTACCTTGGCTTCGCAACGCTGGGGCGACATGCGACAAGTCATTGATAGAACCTGGAAGCCGATTCAGAAGGAGTTTTTCGATAATCAGAAAAATATAGAAGATAAAGCACTGCTCTTGCTAAAAAATGGCCGTCGTGACGAAGCTTTGAAAATGTTGACCGATTATACGGCTCGTTGTGGTAATTATGCTATTGAAACCGCCTGGGACACCGGTGACTACATTTGGACAGTGTTTGACGGAGCCTGGTAATCAGGTTACAGGGAATAGTGATTAGGGGATAGGGAATAGAACGCATAATCATTGCGGTGGAACCGCAGTCGCCGCATAGCCCGAAGGGCGGGGTAGTGACGCAAAGATAATTCAAAATTCAATGATAGACGAAATTTACATTCATGAAACCGCAGTGGTGGATGCACCGTGCAAGATAGGCAGGGGCACGAAGATTTGGCATTTCTGCCATCTGATGCCGAATTGTGTGATAGGGGAGGAGTGCATTTTGGGACAGAATGTCTTTGTGGCATCCGAGGTAACCCTTGGCAATCGCGTGAAGGTTCAGAATAATGTGTCTATCTACAAGGGGGTTACTTGTGAAGATGAGGTGTTTATCGGGCCGTCTGCCGTGTTTACCAATGTGGTGAATCCCCGCAGCGCAGTGGAACGGAAAAATGAGTTTGCTCCCACACACATAGGTAAAGGTGCCACTATCGGTGCCAATGCCACAATTGTCTGTGGTCATCATATTGGCCGCTATGCCTTTGTGGGAGCTGGTACCGTCGTTACCCGCGATGTGCTCGATTATGAGCTGGTGGTCGGAAATCCTGCCCAACATGCCGGCTGGATGAGCGAAAACGGCCAGAAATTGCAGTTCGATGCCGAGGGTTTCGCCCTTTGTCCCGTTACAGGTGAAAAATATCAATTAGTTGACCATAAAGTAGTAAAGTTATAAATGAAAATCAAGGTAACCCCAAAAATCCATGCGGTATATGATTTCTTTCTGAAAGAAGGATTTCATCGTACCATGGTGGATATTGCCCACGCGATCAAGGTTACCCCTAAGACTTTGTTTAACCGCTATGAATCCAAGGCCAATATGGTGCTGGAAGCCCGTAGATATTGGCATCAACTGATACTTCAGCGCCTGTCTGAAAAAATGGAGTATTGCAATAATGTGGTAGAAAAACTGATCATACTCATTTGTGAATGTCATTATTGTTTGCAGCAAGAATCCAATTATTTTATGAAAGAGCTTGAGGATGCATTCACTTGTGAGGAAAATGCTTTTTGTACAAGCCTGAAAAAACTCCTGAAAGAGGGGCTGGACCAACACCTGCTGAATTCCGCTGTAAATCCGCAAGAATATGCAAAATTCTTTATGCATAATGTGTACTCTTATTTACCTCAACATTTGAATGCTGACACCTTTTATAATCTGTTGTCACCGGTTATGCTTCCAGAGGCACAAAATATTTATAATCAAATAGATGTCAATAAAATTATTCATCAATAAAAACTATTGCAATGAAAAAACTGTTCCTATCACTGATTCTTTTCTCTTCGATTTTTTCGCTTTTCGCCCAGATCAATTATATCGATTTGGAAGGCATTTTCAAAGGAAAATACAGCTATGACAACATCAAGAATTTGTGCTGGCGACCGGAAACCAATCAGTATGCGCAAATTGAAGATAATGCGTTGTTGCTGACCGATGCCAAGACGGGCAAGGGACAGACATTGCTTGCTAAATATCAGTTGGCCAAGTTGTTGGATGAAGAGTTATCCCGTTTCCCCTCATTCACTTGGATAGGAAAGGACAAACTCTATTTTCCAGCCTATGACAAGGTGTTGGATTTAACCACCAATGCGGTCAGTAAAATTGACATGGAGGATGTTTTCGATTATCAGTTGGAAAACTTCCTTTTTATGACGAAAAAGGACGGCTATGTGTATGTTCAGAGTATTTTGAATGATTATAAGCCGATACTGCTTTGTCCTGATACAGGCAAGAATATTGTGTTTGGCGAGAGTGTGCACCGCAGCGAGTGGGGTATTAACGAGGGACAGTATTTTTCGCCGAAGGGCAATTACATCTGCTTCTATCGTATGGACGAGAGCATGGTGGAAGATTATCCTTTGGTGAACACGTCAACCCCGATTGCCACAGTGGAAACGATGAAATACCCCATGGCAGGCCGCACCAGCCATGACGTGAAAGCTGGTATTTTTGATGTGAAAGCATCAGTGGCCAAGGGTAAGGCGGTGTATCATTACATTAAAACCGACAAAGCCGATGGTGAATTTCTGACCAATATCACTTTTTCTCCCGATGAGAAATATTTGTATATCACGCATCTGAACCGTGCACAAAACCATGCGAAACTGATTGAGTATGACTTGCTTACAGGCAATAAAACCCGAGTGCTGATAGAAGAAAAGGATGAGCGTTATGTGGAACCCCAGACTCGTCCGGTATTTTTGAAAAACAACCGTTTTCTGTGGCAGACCCGCCGAGATGGTTGGAATCATATCTACTTGTATGATTTGAATGCGGGCACCAATACTTTGCTTACCCAGGGCAATTGGGAGGTGAGCGAATTGATAGGTTTGGATCCGAAAGAGGAGAATATTTATTTCCTCGCTTCTTTGGATAAACCTGTGGATCAGTATGTTTGCAAGGTGAATATCAAGAGTAAAAAAGTGGAAAACCTGACTCCCGAATCGGGAACCCATACCCCGCGTTTTTCTTCGGATATGAGCTATTTTATCGATTATTTCACCAATTTGGAAACGCCGCGTAATATTTATCTGAAAAGCAATAATGGCAAGGTTTCCAAGCTGTTGAAGTCTTCGAAAGATCCTTTTGCTGATTGTACTATGGGCAAGGCTTCCATTTTCAGCATCAAGAACAAAGCTGGCGATGACCTGTATTGCCGTATGATTCTGCCGCCTAATATGGACAGAACCAAAAAATATCCTTGCTTGATTTATGTATATGGAGGTCCTCATTCCCAGTTGGTTACGAACACTTTCATGTCGGGCGGTACCTTCCTGTACTACATGGCACAGCAGGGCTATGTGATTTTCACCTTGGACAACCGCGGCACAGCTAACCGTGGTGCCGAGTTTGAAAAATGCATTCACCGTCATTTGGGTGACCTTGAGGTGGAAGACCAGATGTGTGGTGTAGAATACCTGAAAACCCTGTCTTATATTGATCCCAAACGCATCGGTTTGGATGGCTGGAGTTATGGTGGTTTCATGACCTTGTCGCTGGTAACTCGCCATCCCGAGGCCTTCAAAGCTGCTTCCTGCGGCGGTCCTGTGGTGGACTGGAAATGGTACGAGGTAATGTATGGCGAACGCTACATGGATACTCCAGAGGAAAATCCCGATGGCTATGCCAATGCCAGTTTGCTCGACAAAATCAAGAATGTGCAATGCGATTTGCTGGTAATGCACGGCTGCCAGGACCATACTGTTGTTTGGCAGCAGTCATTAGAGCTGATGAAAGAAGCTGTCAAGGCAGGTGTTGAGGTGGATTATTTCCCCTACACCATCCACGACCATAATGTGACGGGCATCGAAAGAGTGCATCTCTGGAACAAGATTGCCAAGTTCCATGAGGAGCATCTGAAGTAATGTGCAAATTAGCAAATTAGCAAATTAGTTAATTAGTTAATGAATTTGTTTTTAATGTGCTAATGTGCCAATTATAATTAGCAAATTAGTTAATTAGCAAATTAGCAAATGATTTCAGTGTGCTTTCAGCACGAATAATTATTTCTTCTTTTTAGTGAGAAGATTTTTGATATCGTTGAGCTTCATGAGGGCTTCGACGGGGGTGAGGCTGTTGATGTCGAGGTCGATGATTTGGTCTTTGATGTCCAGCAAAAGCGGGTCATCAAGGGCGATAAAGCTCAGCTGGTAGCCAGGTTCCTTCTTTTCCACCTTGATGGTTTCGTTGCCGCTGCGGCTGGCCTCTAACTGTTTCAGCACCTCTTCGGCTCGTTTCAGTACAGACTGGGGCATACCAGCCATGCGAGCCACATGGATACCGAAACTATGCTCGCTGCCTCCTTTTTCTAACTTCCTTAAGAACAATATTTTATTATTGATTTCCTTGACGGAAACATGGAAATTCTTGATGCGGGGGAACTGCTCAGCCATGTCATTGAGCTCATGGTAGTGGGTGGCGAAAAGCACCTTAGCACGATGGCGTGGGTTTTCGTGCAGAAATTCAGCAATAGACCAAGCGATAGAAACCCCATCGTAAGTGCTGGTACCACGACCGATTTCGTCCAACAATATCAGGCTGCGGTTCGACACGTTGTTCAGGATGCTGGCGGTCTCGTTCATTTCCACCATGAAAGTGGATTCGCCAGTGGAAATGTTATCAGAGGCACCAACCCTGGTGAAAACTTTGTCCACAATGCCGATTTCCGCCTTCTCTGCGGGCACAAAGCAACCCATCTGGGCCATCAGTACAATCAAGGCCGTTTGACGCAGCAGTGCCGATTTACCGGACATATTGGGTCCAGTGATGATAATGATTTGCTGGTGCTCATTGTCTAAATAGACATCATTGGCAATGTATTTCTCACCTGGAGGTAATTGTTTTTCAATGACAGGATGGCGGCCATTTTTGATGTTGATGGCTGTGGATTCGTTAACCATCGGGCGGGTGTAGTTGTTCTCTACCGACACGGCGGCAAAGCACAGCAAAACATCCAGACGGGCGGTCAAACGGGCATCCAACTGTATCATGGGCATATAATCCATCAGTCCCAAAACAAAATCATTGAACAGGCGTGTCTCTATTTCAAGTATTTTGTCTTCTGCTCCTAAAATTTTGTCTTCCAGTTCTTTAAGTTCCGGAGTGATGTATCTTTCCCCATTGGTTAGTGTCTGTTTGCGAATCCATTCTTCCGGCACTTTTGACTTATGGGCATTGGTTACTTCCAAATAATAGCCAAAGACATTGTTGAAGCCGATTTTCAAGGAAGGAATACCTGTTCTTTCCGATTCGCGCCGCTGAATATCGGCCAGAATCTGTTTGCTGTTGGTAGCCAAAGAAGAGAGGGTATCCAATTCAGCATCCACACCTTTGGCAAAAACTCTGCCCTTGTTGACGGCCACAGGTGGATCTTCGACAATTTCCTTTTCGATACGTTCGCAGACAGATAAGCATGGATTCAGCTGTTCGCCGATTTTCTTCAAGGAAGCCAATTCGGTTTGGCTGCAGTAGTTCTTGACTTTCTCTATAGCCCGTAGGGAGCGTGCCAATTGCACCACTTCCCGAGGAGAAATTTTGCTGGTGGCGATTTTGGAAACCAAGCGTTCAACATCGCCCATCTCGCGCAGACTATGCTTGATGTTTTCACCAAGCTCTTCATTATCAATAAAATATTTGACCACAGAAAGTCGCTCTTCAATCATTACCTTCTCCTTGAGCGGCAGTACCATCCATTTTTTCAGCATACGCGCCCCCATCGGAGTGAGGGTTTTGTCAATGATCTGCAACAAAGTCACCGCATTGTCGTTGGGGGAGTGTATCAGCTCTAAATTACGTACCGTAAAGCGGTCTAACCACACATACAGTTCTTCCTCAATACGATTTAATTTATTGATATGCTGAATTTTGTGGTTCTGTGTTTCGTACAGATAATGCAAGGCGGCACCTGCGGCGATAATGCCATATTCCAAGGTGTCAACGCCAAAGCCCTTCAACGAGGTGGTTTGGAAATGCTTGGTCAGCAAATCCATGGCATAATCGGTGGTGAACACCCAGTCATCGAAACCCGTCAGCAGGACTTTGTCGCCATATTTTTCCTTAAAAGCCGTGGTTTTGTTCTTCTGAATGACAATCTCAGAGGGCTTAAAATTCTGCAATAGTTTATCAATGTAGCTTTCGTTTCCTTCAGCCAAATAAAATTCACCCGTGGAAATATCCACGAAAGAAATACCTATTTTATTGTCAGTCAGATGAATACCTGCCAAAAAATTGTTTTCCTTTTGTTCCAGCACTTTGTCGTTGGTGGAAACACCGGGAGTGACCAATTCGGTGATACCTCTTTTGACGATGGTTTTGGCGAACTTAGGGTCTTCCAGTTGTTCGCATATAGCCACACGCAGTCCGGCGCGTACCAGCTTGGGCAGGTAGGTGTCGATGGCATGATGAGGGAAACCGGCCATATCAACGGCAGGGGAGGCCCCGTTGGACTTTTTGGTCAGCACGATGCCCAGAATCTGTGAAGCCCTCAACGCGTCATCGCCGTAAGCCTCATAGAAGTCGCCCACACGCATCAGGAGCAGGGCATCGGGATGCTGTGCCTTGAATTGGTTATATTGCTTGATTAGAGGGGTTTCCGCCGTCTTTGCCATGGCCAACAAATTTTGGGCAAAGATACAAAAAATGTGCTATGGATGATTAGTTAATTAGCAAATGTGCAAATTAGCAAATGAAATAATTTACTAATAAACGAATTTGCTAATTGAATTGTCTCATTAGCACATTAACTAATTTGCTAATTTGCTAATTATTTTGTATTTTTGCCACCGCAAAAACGGCCCCGTAGCTCAGCTGAATAGAGCGTCAGATTCCGGTTCTGAAGGTCGAGGGTTTGAATCCCCCCGGGGTCACTCTTTTTGATATTCCGTTAATTTCTTTTTTTTTTGATTACAGGATTACAGGGTGATGGATTTTTTTTTATTTTTGCAGGTCAAAAAAATAAATACTAATCAGGAATGTAGAAATTTGTTTTTCCGTCCATAGAGAGAAAGGAGGTTATAATGGTTGATACCATTGATTTTGGAACGCTTAAATGGCACCATATCACCAATCCCACCGTAGAGGATCTGGATTTTCTGGAAGATAACTTTCATTTTCACCCTTTGGACATTGACGACTGCTCCAGCTTTGTTCAACGACCGAAAATAGACGTTTATGACGACTATTATTTCATGGTTTTGCATTTTCCTTTGCTGGATAAACGTACCAGTTTGGTAAAAACAGAGGAAACCAAAATTTTCTGGGGGCAGGACTACATTATCACGGTAGGTAATTCGCATTATGTGGTGCAAGACCTCTTTGATTTGACTAAACTGAATCCTGAGGAGGTGGACGAAGACGATATTGGTGGCACCAGTGATGCCATTTTGTATAAGGTGCTGTACCGCATGATGAAAGAAACCTTCCTCCTGGTAGAGCGTATGGGCAGCGAGTTGGACACCATCAACCGGGAGTTGTTCGACAGCAAACCAGGCGATATCATCGGGCAGATTTCCCGTTTCCGTAAGAATATCATCCAACTGAATACCATCTTCAAACCGCAACTGAGGTTGTTCCACAAATTTGAGTCGGGCGAGGTGAAAGGCTTTGCCGAAGACATGGAAGATTACTGGGGTAATATCCTCGACTTCTACCAGAAGATGTGGGATATGATTGATGACTATGGTGAATTGGTAGCTGGCCTGTCCAATACTTTCGATTCGTTGCAGACCAACAAGACCAACGAAATCATGCGTATGCTCACCATCATCTCCACCATTGTACTGCCTTTGACCTTTATCACGGGTGTGTATGGCATGAATATCGGTCTGCCGTTCAGCGAATCCAGGTACGCTTTTCTTATCGTGATGGGCTTCTGTCTGCTGATAGTGATATTCCTGCTGGTCTATTTCAAAAGAAAACGTTGGATGTAGAAGATGTCCACCCAAACCAATACCATATTAACTATCAAGTTCAAGCTGGTGACGTTGGAACCAGACAACTATCATATTGTTGTGAAGGCGAAAATAGAGGGTCATCCCTTGAATGTCATCATTGACACAGGTGCCTCGCATTCCTGCTTTGATTTGGAGTTTGTCCGCCAGCTATCCCCTGAAATCAGTATGGAAGACAATGACGGGTTGAATGTAGGGGTAGGAACCTCCGATTTTGAGAGCAAACTCAGCAGCATCAACAATTTCCGTATGGGCAGGTTTCTGCTGAAACAGTACAATGTGGTGCTGCTGGATATGAGTAACATTAACCAAGCCTACGCCATGATGCATAAACCCTTGATACACGGTATTATAGGTAGTGATTTTCTGATGAAATACCAGGCGGTGATTGATTACGGTAGTAGGGTGCTGATGTTGCGGAGGGATGGGAATTAGGGGAGTCTCGCTGCGCTCGAGGGGAGTGGACTTTGTCCAAAGGGGAGTCTCGCACTACGTGCTCGAGGGGAGTTTTTGGGGTTAGGAAGGTTAGATGATTACAGGATGAAGGATTACAGGATGAAGGATTACAGGATTGTGAATTGTGAATTGTGAATTGTGAATTAATAATATGGACGACCACATCATTTTAGGAGTTGACCCGGGCACACAGATTATGGGGTATGCCTTGCTGAAGACCACTGCTGTCAAGTCTGAGCTGATTACCTTGGATGTGTTGAACCTGAAGAAGTTGCCTGACCAGTCCACCAAACTGAAAACTATTTTCGAATTCATTTCAGAATTGATAGACCAATACCATCCTGATATTTTAGCCATTGAGGAACCTTTTTTGGGCAAGAGCGCGCAATCTATGCTGAAATTGGGTCGCGCACAGGGAGTGGTGATGGCGGCGTGTATCCATAAGGGGCTGGAAATCAATGAGTATTCTCCCCGTAAAATCAAGCAGTCGGTGACGGGCAACGGTAATGCCGCCAAAGAGCAGGTTTCGGCTATGTTGCAGCGGATGTACCCGCTACCCAGTGATATTAGGTATCTGGATGCCACCGATGCTTTGGCAGTGGCGGTGTGCCATCATTTGCAAAGCAGAATACAATTCGGCCCCAAACAGCATTTCTCCGGCTGGGAAAGTTTCCTTTCAAAAAATGCGGATCGTATAATTAAGTGATTCTTTTTATGTGTTAGCGTTTCAGAAATTTCCCTTACCTATGCATCTGCAAATAAAATCAACATTATGAAAAAAGCAATTTTTTTATTTGGCATTTTATTATTAGCCCTTTGTCAAATAGCAATAGGGCAAGAGATAGACTATCATTTGGACAAAGATAATATGTCGTTCTTTAAGGAAGCCGAGTTGGTGGTGGAAGGTCGATTTCTGAAACCCTTGCACGCATACGCCGTGAAGGATGAAAATGGCAAGGAACATTACTATGGCATTTGCCCCGTGATTACCTACCGTGTGTTCAAAGGTGATGCCAAAGCCGGAGATACTATATACGTTACACGTGAAGGAATATCACTGGATGATGCCATTGCCTCTCCCTATGAATTATGGGAAGATACTACTGGAGTATGGGAAGTATTATGGGAATATCCTATGATAGCAGAATCAAAGAATATTCCTGTTATAGATCATTTTCAAAATGACTGTATTATGTTTTTTAAAAACTCCTGTTATCCTTTGACACAAGATGAAAGATATTCGTCTCTAAAACAATACCAATATTTGTATCCATACGTTTTCTATGATGAAGGCACAAAGTTATATGTTTTCGAGGGAAGATTTGTGAAAAGCAAATATGCAGGATTAAATGATACAATTTTCAATTCCAGACAAGATTTGTATGCATTTATGCGTAAAGCGGGAGGATATGATTTATCTGTGATTGGATCTGACACGATTAAGAATGATCAATCTAACTCTGAGAAATCGAGATACCCAATGATTCAAGTTGGACCTCCAAGCTATCCTAATAGCAAAAATCAGAAAGCGGACTGTTATCCCGATAAACCTCTTCCTCCCGAAGTTGAAAAACGTTGGGGAGGCAAAAAGCAGTGAATTTTCCAGAAATTTTCATTACCTTTGTAGTTACAAAAAAATTACATTATGAAAAAAGCAATTTTCACGTTAAGTCTTTTACTATTAGCATTTTGCAAGATAGCAACAGGGCAAGATACGGACAATCATTTGGACAAGGACAACATGTCTTTTTTTAAGGAAGCCGAGCTGGTGGTGGAAGGACGTTTTCTGAAACCGTTATGCTCCTATGCTGTGAAGGATGAAAACGGCAAGGAACATTACTACGGTATCTGCCCCGTGATTACCTACCGTGTGTTCAAAGGCGATGCCAAAGCAGGGGATACCGTTTATGTTACAAGAGAAGGAACGTCATTGTATGACGCCAAGTCCCATCCTTATGATGGTAGTTATAAGAAATTTTACGATGAAAGCACTGGAAGTTATGAGGAAATAATAGTAGAAATTCAATATGTAGCACCTGCCATTGCCAGCACAAAGAATATAAATGTCTCAAATCCTTTTATGAACGACTGTGTCATTTTTCTTAAGACATCTACCTATCCTACAACACAAGATGAAAGATATTCAACCCTAAAACAATATCAATATCTTTACCCGTATGTCTTCTATGATGAGGGTACTTTGCTATATGTATCTGAAGGTAGATTTGCTGGATTGAACGATACTCTGTTCAACTCCAGACAAGACCTATATGCATTTATGAGAAAAGCAGGTGGGTATGATTTGTCAGTTATTGGGGCTGACACGATTAATAAAAGTAAAGGAAACTAAAAACGAAAAAAAATCAATAAATAATGAAAAAGAACTTATTAGACCGTTTTACGAAATATATTTCGTATGCCACTACATCAGACGAAAACTCCGAAACTTATCCCAGCACCCCGGGACAGTTGGTGTTCGGTGATTTTTTGGTAGAAGAATTGAAAAAACTTGGTTTACAAGAAGTTGAAAAAGACCAATACGGTTATGTAACTGCTACCTTGCCCGCTAACTGTGAGGACAAACAGCCTGTAATTGGCTTCATTTCTCATTTCGACACCGCCCCCGACATGCCAGGTATCGCTGCTCCGAGAATTATCGAAAACTATGATGGTGGCGACATTATGCTCGATGCCGAAAGCAACACCGCCTTGACCTTGACAGATTTTCCTGAATTGAGCGATTATAAGGGACAGACCTTGCTGACCACCGACGGAAAAACTCTTCTCGGTGCCGACGACAAAGCCGGTATCGCTGAGATAGTATGCGCTATGGAATATCTGATGAAACATCCGGAAATCAAGCACGGCAAGATTCGGGTGGGTTTCACTCCCGATGAGGAAATTGGTAAGGGTGTGGCGCATTTCAATGTGGAAAAATTCGGTTGCGATTTTGCTTATACCATGGACGGTGGTGCCTTCGGCGAGTTAGAGTACGAGAACTTCAATGCTGCTTCCGCTTGCATCAACATCCAAGGACGGAATATCCATCCTGGCTATGCTAAAGGAAAGATGGTGAATTCACAGCTGATTGCCATGGAGTTCAATGCCCTGTTGCCTGAATTTGAAAGACCGCAAAACACCCAGGATTATGAAGGTTTCTTCCTGCTGATACACATGGAGGGTACGGTGGAAAATTCCCAGCTCAGATACATTATCCGCGATCATGATCGCCAGAAATTCGAGGAGAAAAAACAACTGATTCAGCAGATTGTGGAATTTCTGAACATCAAGTATCCGGGACGTGTCAGCTGCGAAATCAAAGACCAGTATTACAATATGCGCGAGATGGTGGAACCCGTTTTCTTTGTGGTGGATCGTGCCGAAAAGGCTATGCGTGATGCTGGTATCGAACCCAAGGTGCAGCCTATCCGTGGCGGTACCGACGGTGCTAATTTGTCATTCAAGGGTCTGCCTTGTCCCAATATTTTTGCCGGCGGACACAACTTCCACGGCAAGTATGAGTATGTGCCCCTCGAATCCATGGAGAAAGCGGTGGAGGTGATTGTAAACATTTGCAAAGCCAGATAAAATGCCCAAAATACTGATTGTTGACAGGGTTTTACCTGTTTTGTCGGAGCAATTGAGCGCCCACGGCTACGAGTGCGTGACCAACAGGGAGTTGACTCATGAGGCCTTTGTGGCCTTGCCTGATGAATACGTTGGACTGATTATCCGTAACCGCTTCACGATGGATGCGGAAGCTATTGATTCCAAGCCGCATTTGCGCTTTGTGGTACGCATTGGTTCAGGCATGGAAAATATTGATACTCAGTATGCTGAAAGCAAGGGGGTGAAATGTATCAGCACCCCTGAGGGCAATGCCAATGCGGTGGCGGAGTTGTGTTTGACTTTCCTCTTGGCAGCTTTGCGGCATGTGGCCAATGCCGACCGGGAAGTACGGCAGGGAGCGTGGTTGCGCGAGCAAAATAAGGGCACCGAGTTGGCCTCACAAACTGTGGGTATTATCGGTTATGGTCATACGGGTCCAGCCTTTGCCAAGTTGCTTAAAGCTTTGGGTTGCAGGGTATTGTGTTATGACCGTTACCGTCACAATTATGGGGATGAAAATGCGGAAGAGGTTAGCTTGGAGGAGCTTTTCAAGCAGTGTAATGTCATCTCTTTGCATGTAAATTATCTTCCTGAAAATCATTATTTTATCAATAAGAAACTTATCGACCAGATTAAACATCCCTTTATTTTCATCAACACTTCAAGGGGCTGGGCGGTGAACACACAGGATGTGCTGACCGCCATCAAAGAAGGCAAAATTAAATACGCCTGCTTCGATGTATTGGAATATGAATCTTCGCGTCTACAAATACCTCCGAAGGAAGAGTGGGACATGACACTACGCGAGTTAGCGGATACCGATTGTGTGCTCCTCACTCCCCACGTCGGAGGACAAACTTACGAGTCCGAGCGGAGACACGTGGAAGTTGCGGTGGAAAAGATATTAGCTGGAGGCGGGGAGACGTGAGGTTAGGTGTTAGTAAGGACGCACTGTAAGCGTCCGCTGGGGAGTCTCGCTTCGCTCGAGGGGAGTGGACTTTGTCCAAAGGGGAGTCTCGCACTACGTGCTCGAGGGGAGTTTTTTAGGTTAGGAAGGTTGGTTAGATGATTATAGGATTACAGGATTACAAGATGATGATTTTGAATTATTAACTATTAACTATTAATTGTTAATTGTTAACTACACTGCGACTTCCGCTTTGATGTGCGGGTCGGGATTGTAGTTTTCCAAAGTAAAGTCTTCGTATTGAAAGTCGAAAATTGACTTCACCTCTGGGTTAATCCGCATGGTGGGAAGCTGTTTCGGGGTGCGGGTAAGCTGCAACTTGGCTTGTTCCACATGGTTGGAATATATGTGGGCATCGCCGAAGGTGTGGACAAACTCCTTGGCCTTGAGACCGCAAACCTGGGCCACCATCATCAGGAGCAATGAATAGGAGGCAATGTTGAAGGGCACGCCCAAAAAGACGTCCGCACTACGCTGGTACAGCTGGCAGGAAATCTCACCGTTGTTGACGTAGAACTGGAAAAGCACATGGCAGGGAGGCAGGGCCATTTTGGGCACCTCGCCCACATTCCAGGCACAGACCATCAGCCGGCGCGAGTCGGGATTGGTTTTGATTTGCTCGATGAGCTCTGAAATCTGATCTACCGCATGGCCGTCGGCGGTAGCCCATGAGCGCCATTGTTTGCCATACACAGGTCCCAGGTCACCATTCTCATCGGCCCACTCGTCCCATATAGATACCCCATTGTCTTTCAGGTACTTAATATTGGTATCTCCTTTCAAAAACCACAGCAGTTCATAAATGATGGAGCGCAGGTGCAGCTTTTTGGTGGTCAGCACAGGAAAACCATCGGCTAAGTTGAAGCGCATCTGGTGTCCGAAGACACTGTAAGTGCCGGTGCCGGTGCGGTCACTTTTGTAGCTGCCTTCCGTCAAAATTCGTTGTAAAAGGTCAAGGTATTGTTGCATGGGGAAAAAACATTAATAAATGCAAAAATACGAAAAAAAATAATGTGTTGGATAAGGGTTGGGAGGGTTAGAGGATTAGAGGATTAGAGGATTACGGGATTAGAGGATTACAGGATTACAGGATTACAGGATTAAAGGATTACGGGATGGTGGATTATTAGTTCTCGTTGCTCGTGTTTCACAACAAAAAAATTTGAAATTTGGCCATTGAACTTTAAAATATATTTTCTATTTTTGCAATAGTGAATATCTATATATTTGCTGATAGGAGGGCGGTCACCTATGCTTGGGTTCAGGTATAGTCCGAAAGGGTCTGGAAGTTAAGAAGTTCAAACCCCAAAAACACATCTCCCGTTGTTGGCTGATTTTTATCAGGCAGGGAAATAGGATATTGTAAGAACAATTATGCAAGTAGTTGAAAATATGGAAGATATAAAGAAATCTTGGTTTGCGATGAAAGTGTTTCATAACAAGGTTTTTGAGATTGAGGCCTACTTGCGGGCCAAGGGTGTTGAGACCTATTTTCCGCTGCGTTATGAGGAGATTATTACAGGAGATGAGAGAAAGAAGGTGCGTAAACCCGTGATTACTTCATTGATTTTTTTTCGAACTTTTTCCGAAAAAACAGAAGAGTTAGAAAAGGAACTGTCATCCAGGGCGATGTTATACAAATATCGAAAATCGCGTCAGGTGGCAGTCATACCTGACAGAGAGATGGAAATCTTCAAGATGGTTACATCAGAGGACAGCAGCAAGTGGGATTTTGTGGATGTTGACAGTATAAAGTTTTCCACCAACGACCGGGTACGGGTGACGGGTGGGGACTTTAAAGGAGCGGAAGGTTACATCAAGCGTATCAAGGGAAACCGACGCCTTGTTGTAGCGATAGAAGGAGTTGTGGCGATTGCCACCGCATATATCCCCTCGTGCTACCTTGAGAAGTTGACAGGTGGATTACAGGATTGATGGATTACAGGATTACAGGATTAAGGGATTACAGGATTACGGGATTACAGGATGAAAGGATTACAGGATGAAAGGGTTAGGGGGTAGTAAGGTGGGTATTAAAGTTCAATCTTTAATTTTTTGTTGTGAAGATAATAGAAAAGCATAATTTATGAAAAAAACAAGTTTATTTATTTTTGCGTTGTTGGTATTGTTGTCGGCCTGCAATACATCCAAAAGAATCACCTATTTCCAGGATATTCAGGATTATAAAGATACGGCGAAGGTTGTGGAGCAGCCTGCACCAGAGATACGCTTGCGACCGGAAGACAAGATTTCCATTATCGTCAATAGCAAAGACCCGGAATTGACAGCCTTGTTCAATTTGCCTTATACCACCAGGATTCTCGGATCCTCTTCGGAAAATATTAGTACCACCAATCAGGGTACATCTGGCTATATTATCAAAAGGGATGGCACTATTGATTTTCCGGTATTGGGATCTGTGCCAGCAGCTGGCAAAACTCGCGACGAGTTGTCGTCTTTTATCAAATCTGAGCTGATAAGCCGTAATTTGGTCAATGATCCCGTGGTGACGGTGGAGTTTGTGAATCTTCAGTTTTCGGTGATGGGAGAGGTGCGTTCGCCGGGCACTTACAAGATTACCCGTGATTATGTGACGCTGCTGGATGCCTTGTCAATGGCGGGCGATTTGAACATCAACGGCAAGCGTGAGAATGTGTTAGTGCTTCGTCCCGACTCTATCGGTAAATTGACGGCCTATACTGTGGATATGCGCTCTTTTGCCGATGTGCAGAACTCTCCGGTTTATTACATTCATCAAAACGATTACATTTACGTGGAACCTAACCGTAAGCGAGCCAACGAGTCCTCGGTTAACGCCAACACCGTTCAATCCGCTGCCTTCTGGATTTCCGTGGCCTCCTTCCTCGCCTCCGTCGCCTCCACCATTTCCGTAATCGTCACCAGAGCGAGATAGTTGACAGTTGACAATTGACAATTGACAGTTGACAATTAACAATTCAAAACCATCATCCTGTAATCCTGTAATCTTGTAATCCTGTAATCCTGTAATCTTGTAATCCTGTAATCTTTTAACCTTTCTAACCCTAAAAAAACATCATGCAAGAAAACCAAACATTATCACCCCATACTGCAGAAAACCAGCAGGAAAAGGCCGTTGACCTGAAAGCGATTTATTATCTCTGTGTGTCGCATTGGTACTGGTTTTTGATATCGGTTATTTTAGTGATGGGATTGACTACTTTTTACCTGCTCAAAACCACACCGGTATATACCCGTTCGGCTAAGGTGCTGGTAAAATCAGAGGATAAGGGACGCTCGGCTATAGATGTCAGTGATTTTTCCGATATGGGTTTGGTTGCCAATAGTGTAAAAATCAATAATGAGTTATTGACCATCAAGTCCATTGACAACATTGAGGATGTGGTGCGTCGTCTGCATTTGGACATGAATTACACTTCCGATGGACTTTTCCATCAGGAATTGCTGTACGACAAGACTTTACCAGTGAATGTTGATTTGCCGGGTATTGCCGACAATACTTCAGTATCCTTCGATCTGAAAATCAAGGCAAAAGAGCTTGTCCTTTCTGATTTTGTGCTGAATAAAGAGGAAAAGTCAGGAAAGATTACCGCCAGCATAGGCGATACGGTGAATACACCAGTGGGCCTCGTGTGTGTACAGCCTACGGAGTTTTATAAGCCAGGCGAGAATTATGACAAAATTCATGTGAAGCGCTCGGGAATTGAGGGAACTGCCCGCCGTTATGCCGGCAGGATTAATGTGGTTTTGGCGGCTAAGAATACGGATGTGATGTCTCTTTCCATAGAGGATATCTCCAAAAGAAGGGGTGATGACATTCTCAATATGCTCATCGCGGTTTATAATGGCAACTGGCTGAAAGACAAGAACCAGATTATGGTGAGTACCTCCATGTTTATCGATGACCGTTTGCAGCTGATAGAGCAGGAGTTGGGCAATGTGGACAGTGACATTTCCTCCTACAAAAGTGCCAATCTATTGCCCGATGTCAATGCGGTATCCAATATTTACCTGTCGCAGAATACCGCCACCTCCAACCGTATCTTGGATTTGAACAATCAGATTTCCATCACCCGCTACATTCGTAATATTCTGGTCAGCGAAAGTGTGAAAAACCAGCTGCTACCAGTCAATTCTGGGGTGAACAGCAGCAATATAGAAAGTCAGATTGCCACCTACAACACCATGATGCTTCGCCGAAACAGCCTGGTGGCCAATAGTAGCGAGCAAAACCCCTTGGTACAGGATTTGGATGAGAAATTAGCCGCCATGCGCCAGTCGGTCATTGCCACCATCGACAACCAGTTGGTGACGCTGAATGACCAGTTGGCCAGTTTGCAGGGTACAGAGCGTCAGATTACCGCACGTTTGGCGGCCAATCCAGGCCAGGCCAAATATTTGCTCTCGGTGGAACGTCAGCAGAAGGTGAAGGAATCCCTGTACCTGTTTTTGTTACAGAAACGTGAGGAAAATGAGCTTTCTCAAGCCTTTACGGCCTACAATACGCGGGTAATTGAGAAACCTAATGGACCATCAGCACCTACAAAACCGAGAAAAGCTATCATCAGATTGATTGCCTTGATGGTAGGTTTGGCCATTCCGGCTATAATTCTCTTCTTGATAGAATATCTTAATACCACCGTCCGTAGCCGTAAGGACATAGAAAAACTGAGCTTGCCTTTCATCGGGGAAATTCCGTTGGCCTACAGTGTGGCAGACCAGAAAAAGCAGAAGAAAGAAGCCAAAAAGAAAAAGGAAGCGCAGAAGGACCTGGAGAAGAAAGAAGGTTTTGCCGGTGCCGTAGTGGTGAAACAGGGTAGTCGTAATGTCATTAACGAGGCTTTCCGTGTATTCCGTACCAATCTGGAATTCATGAGCAAAGACAGGGAGTCCAACATTTTTATGTTCACCTCCTTCAATCCTGGCTCTGGCAAATCGTTCATTGCCATCAACTCCGCCATCGCCTTGGCTATCAAAAACAAAAAAGTGCTGGTGATAGACGGTGACTTGCGTCACGCTTCTTTGTCAGCCTTTATTTTCTCCCCCAAAAAAGGTCTTGCCAATTATTTAGCTCGCCAGGATGAAGATATCCAGTCCCTGATTATCAAAAGCGATGATTACCCGGGTTTGGATTATCTGCCGGTGGGTACGATTCCACCGAATCCTACTGAATTATTGGAAGATGCACGTTTTGGTGATTTGATTAGCCAGTTTGGCAAGGAGTATGATTATGTTTTGATTGACTGTCCACCCATTGACATTGTGGCTGATCCGCAAATTATCAACAAGTACGTGGACCGCACCATTTTTGTAGTCCGTGCTGGTCTGATGGAGCGCAGTTTGTTGCCCGAACTCGAAAATCTTTATACCCAGCACAAGTACAAAAACATGTGCCTCGTCCTCAATGGGACCACCGGCGGTGATGGCCGCTATGGCTACCGCTACGGTTATCGCTATGGCTACCGCTATGGCTACAAATACGGCTATAAGTATGGCTATCATCACGCGTATGGTCAAGGAGAAGGGTATTATCAGGAGGAGGAGTAGCACTCAGTTGACAATTGACAATTCACAATCCATCATCCTGTAATCCCGTAATCAATACCTCTCCCCTCAAGCACGAAGTGCGAGACTCCCCTTTGGACGAAGTCCACTCCCCTTGAGCGAAGCGAAACTCCCCAGCGGACACACGCGGTGCGTCCCTACAAACCCTAACTTTCCTAACCTTTTTAACCAATCACTCCCCCATGCTTTTCCCCCGCATCTCCTCCCTCCTTTCCGCTTTCACCGATTATCACTCCCATATTTTGCCGGGGGTGGATGATGGGGTGAAGAAGATGGAAGTTTCTTTGCAGGTATTGCAGCGCTATGAAGAGATGGGTATTGCTGAGGTTTGGTGTACCCCGCATATCATGGAAGACATTCCTAATACTACGGAAGGTTTGAAGGCTCGTTTTGTGGAGCTTTGTGCGGCTTACCAGGGTTCTATCAAGTTACACTTGGCGGCGGAATATATGTTGGATGGTCTTTTTGAGGAGCGTTTGGAGTTGGGTGATTTGCTTACCTTAGGAGGAGAAGGAAATCAGCTATTGGTAGAGACCTCCTATTTCACTCCGCCTATGGATATGGAGCAAATCCTTTTCCGTATTAAGCAAAAGGGCTATTTCCCGGTCTTGGCCCATCCCGAACGCTATGTTTATATGGGCAAAGAAAGATATAAAGAACTGAAAGAAAAAGATATACGTTTTCAGCTGAACCTATCCACCTTGGCAGGTGCCTACGGCCCGGAAGCCAAAACCAAAGCCCAATGGCTGCTCAAAAAACAATACTATAACCTCGCTGGCTCCGACCTTCACTCCCTCCGCAATATGGAGTTCTGGTCTTCCCGAGCACCAAGAGCCCTCCGAGTAATCCTGTAATCCAAAAATCAAAAAACAAATGCGCGTAATTATCACCCCCGACTATGCTGGTATGTCCGCTTGGGCTGCGCAGCACATTGTAGAGCGTATCAACGCTTTCCAACCTAACGAAAACAAACCCTTTATCTTGGGTTTGCCCACGGGTTCAACCCCTATTGGCACATATAAAGAACTGATTCGGCTGAATCAGGAAGGCAAGGTGTCCTTCCGCCATGTGGTGACTTTCAACATGGATGAATATGTGAAGATTCCAGAGAATCATCCTGAGAGTTATCATTCCTTTATGTGGAACAATTTCTTTAATCATATAGACATTCAGAAAGAGAATGTCAACATTCTGAATGGCAATGCTGAGGATTTGGCCGCCGAGTGTCAGCGTTATGAGGACAAAATCAAGTCTTACGGTGGCATTGACCTCTTTATGGGTGGTATCGGTCCCGACGGGCACATCGCCTTTAATGAGCCAGGCTCTTCATTGACTTCCCGCACCCGTGTCAAAACCTTGACCATGGACACGGTGATTGCCAACTCCCGTTTCTTCGACAATGACATCAACCAGGTGCCTAAGACTGCGTTGACGGTAGGAGTGGGTACGGTGATGGACAGTCGCGAGGTGATGATATTGGCCAATGGCCACGGCAAGGCTCGTGCTTTGGCCCAGGCCATTGAGGGCGGTGTGAGCCAGATGTGTACGGTTTCCGTCCTCCAGCTCCATCCCAAGGGCATCATCGTCTGCGATGACGCCGCCTGCGACGAGCTCACCTACGGTACAGTGAAGTATTTTAAGGATATTGAGAGACGATAAACCCGTCAGCCTTGTGGGTTTGGATAGCATGAATAGCTATTATGATAACTTGAGCAATATCGATACCGCATTTCTCAAGATTCATGTTCCCACCGAGGACAATGGTACACAATACATACTGGGGTTCTTCTTTTTGGATATATCAAAGACATGCACACCTAAGCACTTGGTCCCGATGGCAAGTATGGTTATGGTGGCAAATGCTTTCCTAAGGATGTGAACGCCTTCGCAAAAATGACGAAAGGCACACCACTCGGAACGTCTCTGGAACATCTTCACGAGTTGAATGTGCATTTTAGGGAGATGAAAGAGCATATTTGATGGAAATAATGTCAGTAGTTTCGAGTGAACAAAAGAAGAAATGTTATTTTTTTATTAATTTAATTATTTTCAACACTCTAATTAGAAAAAAACTTATCTTTGCAACGTCAAAAACGACAAGGCCAAAATATAAGTTAAAGAGCTTTGCTCGCATGGAGATAGAATCATGAACTAGTAGAGTTCGTCATGAAAACTCCATAATAATTCATACATGATAACAAATATATATGGTCAATATTGACTTGTTACAATCTTTTTAATAGCATTAAATCAAGAAAATGGTAGCCATAGAAAAGATACCTCATCTACTTAAATATATGGGGTCAAAAAGAGAAATTCTTTATTTGATCAACGAGACTGTTGAGGAGCTCCATGCGGACAGTTCCTGTTTCTGTGATTTGTTCTCAGGAACAGCTGTTGTCTCAGCTGCTTTTCTTGATCAATATGATGTCATCTCTAATGATATCCAGAAGTATTCTAGCGTTTTTGCAAAAACATATGCTTCAAATATGGCCGAAGAATTAAAGCCCGAATTTTTGACTGATGTTAAACACAAGTCGCAAATGCTTGTAGATGAGTGGTATGATGCTTTTCCAGATTATACCTTTGGTTATGAAAACGTCAATAGTTTTGAAAGTCTATTAGAAATCGAGAAACAACAACAAAAACTTATAAATAAAAACTTTAAACTGGGCTTTTCCCTGTTTTCAAAAAACTATTCAGGAACATATTGGTCATATCAGCAATGTGTCTGGATAGATTCTTTAAGAGCTGTGGCAGAAAAATATAAAGATACAGTGGGATATTATGCAATTTTGTCTGCATTGATCTTCGCCATGTCGTATGCGTCACAAAGTACGGGACATTTTGCTCAATATAGAGATGTGACAAAATCAAATGTTAACGATATACTTTTATACAGAACGAAAGACCTATATTCATTATTTGAAAAGAAACTTGAAGAATTGGTTCATTTCAACATTCCTCGCAATAACCACTCAATGAAGGTAAAGACATTGGATTATTTGGATTGTTTACGTATAATCCCAGAGAATACAATAGTTTATGCCGATCCTCCATACAGTGCTGTTCATTATTCTCGTTTTTACCATGTTATCGAAACATTAGTCAGGTATGATCATCCTCATTTGGAGTATAAAGGGAGGTATCGGGATGATAGACATCAGTCACCTTTTGATAAAAGAAAGGAGGTCGCTAAAGCGTTTAAATTGTTGTTTGATGCAGTTAACGAAAAAAAATCTCATTTGATACTTAGTTATAGTGATAATGGATTGTTGAAGTATGAAGAACTATTGGAAATAGGCTATCAAGCACTAGGAAACCATTATGATATTTCCTTGAAAGGGAAAAACTACATTCACAGTAAAATGGGTAGGTCTGATAAAAATCGTTTAGAAGTAAATGAGCTTCTTTTTTCATTTAGGAGAAAATAAGTATGAATAACAGGAAAATTGATCTTACGAAATTAAAAACATCTTGGACAAAATATGATATTGTTCAAGTGCTGGACGTTGTATATAGTGTTGATACTATCCAAAAGTATATGAAAGGAGGTGCTCCTATCAATGAGCCGATTCTAAAAACCTTTTTAGGAGTAAGGACCTTAAATGATCCAATTCCTTCATATTGGATTGATATACAAAAGTATAGTGATAAAGAAAAAAAATTGTTTGCTTTGGCAGCTCTTTTATTTACTCATTATGAGATTATTGATCAATTTGCCAATATTTTTAATAAAGGCAATATGAAGGGAGTCGCCATTATTAAGGGAGATAAGGCATCTACGAATTTGAGGAGTGCTTTGGTTATTTCGGGAGCGACTGACCCATCGAATAGAAGACAGAAAAAAGTACCATATGACTTTACCCCTCTCCTAACAAACTATAATATAGGTCCTCTTTTTAAACAAGTCTTGTTTCAGAGATTTGAAGTGTGTGGACTAAATGAACCTACAAATGATGAATTTTATGATCATAGTTACGAGGGTTATTTTCCTGCTGTGCTTGGTCTAACCAATGATCAATATTATAATTGGTTAGAAGGTATAGTCTCCACAGAAGGTTCTTACATTGAGCATTTGTGTGTGGATCGTTTTTTGTGTATAAATTCCGAAATACAACTGTCATTATTTAATTCGCATGAAGTATATTTTTTGGGTGAGAACGGTGATGGAAAGACTGTCTTGCTGATGGCTCTTTATCTTGCCTTTAATGGCTATCGGGTAAGACATGAAATGGATAAGACAAATATAGGTCGCGTTCTTTCCATTTTAGACAGAGAAGGAAAATTGCAAGGTAAAGACAATAAAAAAAACGACTATTCTCCATCCATTCAGAACAAATTGCAAAATATTTTTGCATATGGTACCCATAGGGGAAGATATAGTTCTGATAATTATGAAGAATATGGCTTTATGACCCTGTTTGATAATAATTTGGAACTTATTAATCCTGAACAATGGATCAAAGATTTGGCTTTGGAGCAGACAAAACAGGAAGATATGGTGCTAAAAATAGACACCTTGAAAAGGGTTATAAACGAGATTTTGAACAAGGATGTTGACATTGATATTGAGGGCAGTAAAGTCAATTTTATTGAAAGAGGTTATAGGGAAAGTATCGACGAATTGTCAGAAGGCTTTAGAAGTATGATTATTTTTGTTTGTGATTTGTTGTTCAGACTTTTACAGAACAATCCTCAAACAGATAATGTATTTAATACACCAGCCGTTGTTCTTATAGATGAAATTGATGAACATTTGCATTTGAAATGGCAACGCCGTATTGTAAAAAGACTGAGGTCAATATTCCCCAATATTCAATTTATTATGACTACCCATAGTCCGACCATTATTCAAGGAGCTTCAAATGATGCCGTGATTTATAGGGTATATAGAAATGACGGGAAAACTAAAGTCAGTGATCCGTATTTCCGAAATGATTTAAATGACATGATGGTTAACTCCCTGGTGACATCTTCAATGTTTGGGTTGTCTAACTCACGTATGGATGAAAAAAATTCCGTATCCGATACGAGTGATGATTATGTATTATACCGTATTAATAAAAAAGTACGAGAGGAACTTGAAGAACAAAAAAGAGCAGGCAAAGAGTTCTTAAGTGATCAAGAAATAGATAAGATTATAAGTGAGGTTTTAAAAGCACGCTCTTATGAGAAAAATTAAGAAAGACTTGACGGCCATTCCTCAATCACTTGTTGTAGCAGCCAATAGCAAGACTCACAAACGAAGGAAGGAATTGATAGCCCAAGGTGAATATATAGATGATCAAAAGTATAATTCTCGATATAAGACAAAAGATGTATTGGATAAGTTGAAGTGTTTATATCATAATAAGTGTGCATATTGTGAAAGTGTTGTAGAACAAGGACATGTGGAGCACTATAGGCCCAAGTATAGTTATTATTGGTTGGCTTATAGTTGGGATAATCTCCTATACGGTTGTCCCACATGTAATCAGTATAAAAGCACTAATTTTGATATTTTGGGTGAAAAAGTTACCCCTCCTAAAGATTCTGATGACTTAGGAGATATCAATGTCTGGTCATCCCAGATTTATGATGACCAGGAGCGGCCAAAATTGCTTAATCCAGAACGAGATGTTTTGAATGACGTGTTTGTTTTTGACAGACATGGTCATATCAAAGAGAATAACAATGATAGAGCAGATTATACAATAAAAACATGTCATCTTGACAGAGATTTTTTGGTTGATGAAAGACGAAAGATCATAGAAGAATTCGAGAATGATGTAAAGGCGGAATACTTGGATGCAACGACTAAAGAAGAACAAAAAGATAGAATATCGACTTTAGTGCGTGAATTTTTACGCAAATCGAGTGATGAGACAAAAACTTTCACAGCATACAGAAAGGCTGCAATAAATTGGTTAGACGATATCATAAAAAATATATCCAGAAAGGAAGAATAATATTTCATCTCATGAGCGTTGACTTAAAAGGCATTTATGGAAATAGAATCAAGATAGACACTAATTTACGGTTATTTTTCTCCGGATTATGTAAAAGATTGTGAACAATGAGGTTACGGAATGAGAAGAGATTGTGGAATATACAGGATTACGGGACGAGGAATATACTGTTAATGGGATTTTATAACTTATGGCTCACAACAAAGAACTATCGACAGTCAAGTTATTAAGCAGTAAAAATATGAAAACCATTCTCGTTACTGGCAGTGCCGGCTTCATTGGAGCCAACCTTTTACTCCGCTTGTTGAAGGGCGATAAACCCGTCAACATTGTGGGCTTGGACAGCATGAATGACTATTATGATGTTCGTCTGAAAGAATACCGTTTGCAGCAGATTCAGCAAGTGGCGAAAAAAGCGGTGAATGCGGGTAGTAATTGGCGGTTTGTAAAAGGTAGTATTGCCGATAAAGAACTCATAAACAATTTATTTGAGGAAAATCATTTCGATATAGTGGTGAATATGGCGGCTCAGGCGGGAGTGCGCCACAGCATAGTTTATCCGGATGTGTATATTGAAACTAATATTATCGGTTTTTACAATATCTTGGAGGCTTGTCGTCATTATCCTGTGCAACATTTGGTTTTTGCCAGTAGCTCCAGTGTTTATGGTGGAAATACAAAGGTTCCTTTTGCCGAAACGGATAGAGTGGACCATCCGGTGAGTTTGTATGCGGCCACCAAAAAAAGCGACGAGTTGATGGCTCATACATACAGCAAACTCTATGATATTCCGTGTACAGGTTTGCGTTTTTTCACGGTCTATGGTCCTGCGGGGCGGCCCGACATGGCCTATTTCGGTTTTACCAACAAACTGCTGAAAGGGGAGACAATACAGATTTTCAATTACGGTAACTGCTTACGCGATTTTACCTATATCGACGATATTGTGGAGGGGGTATGGCGTGTAATGTGCAAGGCACCCAAACAAAAGAAGAATGATAAAGGCCTAATAGAGCCGGCATACGCCATTTACAACATTGGCAACAGTCATCCTGAAAATCTGCTGGAGTTTGTGGATGTATTACAGCAGGAACTTGTCCGTGCCCAATTGCTTCCCGATGATTATGATTTCGAGTCGCACAGGGAGTTGGTACCCATGCAGGCTGGGGATGTGCCGGTAACTTATGCAGATACCTCAGCATTAGAACGGGACTTCGATTTCAAGCCCAACACAAATCTCAGGGAAGGCTTACGGAGCTTTGTGGAGTGGTATAAAGAATTTTATAGGAAATAAAAAATGTATACAAATCTTAAATTTCCAAAAAATACGTTATTTCTTGTCACAGGAGGTGCTGGTTTTATTGGCACCAATCTTTGCGAAGCGATATTGAAAATGGGTTATCGGGTACGTTGCCTTGATGACCTAAGTACAGGAAAGCAGTCAAATGTTGATCTATTAAGTGATAATCCAAGTTATGAATTCATTAAAGGTGATATCAAGGACTTGGATACTTGTATGAAAGCCTGTGAAAAAGTGGATTACGTATTAAATCAAGCTGCATGGGGTAGTGTGCCACGCTCCATTGAGATGCCGCTGTTCTATTGTGCCAATAACATTCAAGGTACTTTGAATATGATGGAAGCGGCCCGACAAAACAAAGTAAAAACTTTTGTTTATGCTTCAAGTTCTTCTGTTTATGGAGATGAAGAGCATCTGCCTAAACAGGAGGGTGTGGAAGGTAATTTGCTCAGTCCATACGCTGTAACTAAGCGATGTGATGAAGAGTGGGCCAAACAATATACTAAGCATTATGGGTTGAAAACGATAGGTCTTCGTTATTTCAATGTCTTCGGTAGAAGACAAGACCCGCATGGGGCTTACGCAGCAGTCATTCCAAAGTTCATCAAGCAGCTGTTGAACGACGAAAGACCGACTATTAATGGTGACGGGAAACAAAGCCGTGACTTTACATACATTGAGAATGTGATAGAAGCCAATTTAAAAGCTTGTTTGGCTCCTGGTGAAGCCAGTGGCGAAGCTTTCAATATTGCATACGGTGGCCGCGAATATCTAATCGACATTTACTACTCGCTTACAAAAGCCTTGGGCAAGAACATTGAACCTATTTTCGGTCCTAATCGTCCAGGTGATATCAGACATAGTAATGCTGATATCAGTAAGGCAAAACGGTTGTTGGGTTATGATCCAGAATATGATTTTGACCGTGGATTAAACGAAGCCATCGAATGGTACAAGAATAATTTATAATTGAAAATTGATAATTAATAAAGATATGAAAGACACTAAGATTTGTGTAATCGGTCTCGGTTATGTTGGTTTACCTTTAGCACGCCTTTTTTCAACGAAGTATCCTACGGTTGGTTTCGACATGAGTCAAGCCCGAGTGGATGCACTGATGAGCGGCCATGATGCCACCCTTGAAGTTGCTGACGAGCTTCTTCAGGATGCCATCAAAAACCACGGTTTTAAGTGTACCTGTAGATTGGAAGACATTAAGGACTGCAATTTTTATGTAGTGGCAGTTCCAACCCCTGTGGATGCAGATAACAATCCCGATCTCACGCCTCTTGTTGGTGCAAGCACCACTGTTGGTAAGGTCATTTCAAAAGGTGATGTGGTGGTCTATGAATCCACTGTCTATCCTGGAGTGACAGAAGACGAATGCATTCCGGTAGTGGAAAATGTTTCGGGCCTGAAGATGAATGTGGATTTTTATGGTGGTTACAGTCCAGAACGTATTAACCCAGGGGACAAACAGCACACAGTGGAACATATCAAGAAGGTTACTTCCGGTTCTACACCCGAGATTGGCAAATATATTAACGAGGTGTACGCCAGTGTGATTACGGCTGGTACACATTTGGCTCCGACCATCAAAGTGGCGGAGGCTGCCAAGGTGATTGAGAATAGCCAGCGTGATATTAATATTGCTTTCGTGAATGAGTTGAGCAAGATCTTCAACAAAATGGGCATTGACACTTTGGACGTATTAGAAGCCGCTGGCACGAAGTGGAACTTCCTGCCCTTCCGTCCCGGTTTGGTGGGCGGCCACTGCATCGGTGTTGACCCTTATTATTTGGCCCAATGTGCCAAGCGTTATGGGTACAACCCTGAGATAATACTTGCTGGCCGTAGAATGAACGATAGCATGGGCGAGTATGTAGCTACCGAGACCATCAAATTAATGTTGAAAAAAGGTATTCAAGTTTTGCATAGCAATATTCTTATTCTTGGTTTTACCTTTAAGGAAAATTGTCCTGACGTGCGCAATACCAAAGTTATAGACATCTATAATACTCTCAAAGAATACAACCTAAACATCACGATTTTCGATCCTTGGGCAAATCCAGAACAGGTAAAACATGAATACGGTATTGACATTAACTGTCAATTGTCAACTGTCAATTGTCAACAATATGACGCCTGCATTGCTGCTGTAGCCCATAAGAAGTTTGAGGGCTTAGATATCCTTGGCTTATTGAAGGATAAACATGTGATGTTTGATGTGAAGTGCACGTTAGACCGTAGCATTGTTGATGGGCGTCTCTAAATATACAAAGCCGATTGACAGTATAGGTCAACCGGCTTATAATCAAAAGATGCACTTACTTCTTTTTGTATGGATATTTTGCACCTTTTCGAGAATTTTCACTGCTTTGCATGGGTTTTAAATTCTTGCTGCTGTCCGTTCCTCCGTTAGCTTTGGGGTTTGAATGGTCAACTTCCCAGCCCATAGGAGATTCTTTACCATAGCTATGACGATAAATCTCATTTCCACAAGCATCCTTCCTGTAAAGATTTGGGTCTTTTCCACGAACTTTATCACCTTTTGCAAAAATCTGGTCTAACTGTTCTTTTGTATAGCTCATTTATAATACCTCCTTTCTATGCTATGTTTTGGACCTAATAGACCAAGCATGATAAAGCTACAGCAAATATGTTGCCACAAAGACGAATCTGACAAAATGTCATTCAACATAAACAATCAAACACAGCAGCCTACTGGTTTCTCTGTGCAGCAGGGGGCAGCCAGAGGCTGAATATAGTTCTTTATGGCAAGTATGACAAAAAGAAAACGAAGATAGAAGGAATGAAAGCCCAGCATTATAAACATGCTGACAGTCCGTCGATCTCTCAAACATTGATCAATTTCCAGCCTGCATAGCCGAAAAAGAATAATTAAACTAATGCCCTTCAACTCCTTCAATTTCTGGCTCGTCTTCCCCTTCTTCATCGGCTTGTATTGTCTGATTCTCGCCAAATACAACCAAGTAGAAAGTGTTTCTGATTTCTGTCTGCTATCTGCTGTTTAAGAATTAGAGAACTAAAAAAATGCCGTTATAGTTCTGTTGATTACCACCACGGTTTCGTCATCAATAACGTTGTTATAATAAGAGATTATCAATCAACATGCAATCCTTCGTTTTCCCGGGCAACATCGATGAGTCAATCATGCAGATTGGCTCTCAGCCATTTATGTATATGAGAACCGATGCGTTCTCTGAAATTAATAAAGAGTCAGAACGAATTCTTCTTGATTTAATCCATTGTACTGGTGGCAGGACTATTATCTATACAGGTTCTGGTACTGGTGCTATGAGTGCGGTGGTAGAGAATTATTGTACTACAAAGAAAAAGGCCTTTGTCATTGATGGTGGTTCTTTTGGCCATCGTTGGTTCCAACTTTGCGAATACTATGGTGTTCCGGTTGTAGATTACACAGTGCCTTTTGCCAAAGATATTGATTATGCCGATTTAGAAAAGACTGTTGCTATGGAGCAACCTGATGTGTTTCTATGCCAGCATCACGAAACTAGCACAGGACAACTTTTTAATTTGAAAGAGATTAGCCGAATTTGCCATAAATATAATGTTTCTTTAGTGGTGGATGTTATCAGTTCTTTTCTTGCAGAAGAATTGAGTATGGATGAACTGGATATTGACATTTGTGTGACAAGTACTCAAAAAGGTTTGAATATTCCTCCAGGACTTTCTGTGTTATTTTTTAGCAAAAAATTGGATGGATACAAGTTCAATCATAAAGGATATTACTGGGATTTTGACGACAATTTCAACAATTTAAAACGAGGTCAAACCCCATATAGTCCTGCTACTATTCTCTACTTGCAACTCCATGCCCGTTTAAAACAATTACAAGCAGAAGGAGGTGAACATAAAAACATTGAAGATGTCAAGCATCGTGCATTGTATTTTCGCAAATTATGCAAGAAATATGGGTGGGACGTGCCTGCTGAGAATCCTTCTATGGCAGTTACTGGTTTCCAAACAAAAGATACTGAACAACGCATGGTTTTTAAAGGTTTGATTGAAAAGTACGACACATACATTATGCCTTGTGCCGTTCCAGGATTCTATCGAGTGTCACACATGGGATTACAAACTAACGAAGAGTTGGATTTGTTGGCCCAAAGGATTCACGAATTGGAATAAAACATGGAAATTGTAGTAAAACAGCTTTCAGAAACTACTATTACATACAGTAACATTGCCGATTTGCTTCACTCAGCTTTTGAAGAGCGCTTGCAACAAGGGCTTCGTTTTACTTGCTCTTTCATGACAGCAGAGCAAGTTGAAGCCAAGATGAATGGTGGTTATGTGTTTGTCGCTTTCAATAGGGATACCGAAGAATTGATAGGAACTGTGACCATACACGTCAATACCGATAAGCAAGGAAATGTTTTTGGCTATCACGAATATCTAGCAGTAAGTCCAAAAGCAAAGAATAAAGGCGTTGGAACCAAGTTGGCAGAAGCATGGAATTTATTGTTGCAAGAGAAAAGGGCAAAATATGTGTATAGCGATACGGCTTGCAGAGCAAGAAGTTCTGTCAATTGGCATTTGAAGAATGGTTTTCAGATATACGAATTAGAATCGTATCGCTCAACCAACTATTGGTCGTATGTGTTCATAAAGTACCTAGATGATTCTATTCGGAAGAGCCCGTTACAACTTAAATTACACTACTGGCGGTCATGGTTGTTTATTAGGATCACAAGAAATAAAAATGGCTCAGATACTGTTTTGGGAAAACTATATAAAAAAATTAAATGCAAGAATTAACTTTAAAAGAATTGCAGCAGGTTAGCCTTAACATTTTGAAAGATGTTCATGCTTTCTGTGTTGCAAACAATATAACATATTCAATTGCGTATGGGACTCTTATTGGTGCATTGCGCCATAAAGGCTTCATACCATGGGACGATGATGTGGATATCGTAATGCCAAGACCAGACTTTGAACGTTTTTGTAAAAAATATAAGTCTGACAAGTTACGCCTTATTTACTATGGTAATGACAAAACAGCACTGGCCGCTTTCGCCCGTGTGGTGGAATGTGACGAAACCGACTATCAGACCGAGCGTCCTTGGACGGTTCAGCGTTCTGGGGTTTGGATTGATATTTTTCCACTTGATGGGATACTCAATCAAGAGGAGTATAGCAAGCGATATAGCAGAATGAAACGTATCAGTTGGTTTGTTTACAAATTCCGTCGTCAAAATCATCATATTGTATTTTCTGATTCTTGGTGGTCAAAAACAAAAACCATCATAGCAAAAATAATCGGGTTAAATGGATTGCTGCCAAGTGCACTTTTGAAACTCATTGTGGCAATGATGACGAAATATGACTATGACACATGTGCCGAGTATGGTCAGATGTCTTGTCTGGATGATGGCCCTATAATCTTTTCAAAAGAAGATTTTCAGGACACCGTCTTGCTTGATTTCGAAGACACCCAGTTTTATGCCATGAATGGTTATGATAAAGTGCTTCGTCAAGTTTATGGAGACTATATGCAAATGCCACCAGAAGACAAAAGAGTACCCAAACAATATTGGATTAAATTCTATTGGAAGGACTAATATGAAAAAAGTAATCACATACGGAACATACGATTTGTTCCACTACGGTCATCAACGCTTGCTGGAAAGGGCCAAGGCTTTGGGTGACTACCTTATTGTTGGTGTAACCACGGATGATTTCGACAAGGCACGCGGCAAAATTAATGTCACTCAACCATTGATTGAACGCATTGAGTCCGTGCGACGAACGGGACTTGCTGATGAAATCATTGTGGAAGAATATGAAGGTCAGAAAATTGACGATGTGCAAAAGTATGGGATTGATATTTTTACGGTGGGTGACGACTGGGTCGGTAAGTTCGATTATATGAAAGACTATTGTGAGGTGGTCTATCTTTCGCGTACACAAGGTGTTTCGAGTTCTGAGATTAGGGCTGAAAAGGCTAGCTTACGTCTTGGACTTGCTGGTCGTTATGCAAACATTCGTAAATATGTAAATGAAAGCCAGTATGTCAATGGTATAGAAACAGCTGCCATTTATACTGATGAGATTGCTGTTTGTCAGGAAAAGTTTCCTCAAATATCAATAATTACCGACGATTATTCTCAATTTCTTAATGCTATTGACGCAGTGTACATTTATTCGCTTCCAAGCCTGCATTACGAGCAAATCAAAGAAGCTCTGAATAAAGGCAAACATGTTTTGTGCGAATCACCCATTGCATTGTATAAGAAACAATACGTAGAATTGAAGGCTTTGGCAGAAGAAAAAGGATTAATATTGATGGAAGCCATTAAAACTGCTTATTCTATGGCTTATTCCCGATTAATGTTGATGGTGAAAACGGGCAAAATTGGAGATGTGCTTTCAGTTGACTCTATTTGTACAAGTCTTGCCGATTTACAGGCCTCCGATTACCAAGACTTGGATAAAAAGTGGAATAGTATATGTGCTTGGGGGCCAACGGCTTTGTTACCAATATTTCAGATCTTAGGGGATTCGTATTCTTGTAAATACATCACAACGAATTATTTGAATGCTGAAAAACAGTTTGACAGATTTACAAAAATCGCCTTTGTTTTTCCAAAAGCAGTGGCTTCCATTAAAGTTGGAAAAGCCGTGAAAAGCGAAGGAGAGTTGATTATTTCGGGAACCAAAGGTTATATCTATGTTCCTGCTCCGTGGTGGAAAACCGATTATTTTGAAATACGCTACGAAAATCCCAATGAGAACAAGAGATTCTTTTATCAACTTGATGGTGAGGGTATTCGTAATGAGTTGTCTGTATTTGTGAAAGCTATTGAAAACCAGCGTTTGAGTAGCTATATTCAGGCAAAAACCACCGCTGCAATTATTGGAATAATTGAAGATTACTATAGAAAAACAGATTTGAAGGAGATATAATATGAATAAACGACCTTTAACACTAAAGGAAAAGCAGCAGGTTTTTCTAAATATATTGAAGGATTTGGACAAGTTTTGTACAGAACATAACATTACCTATTATATGGGATGTGGCACGCTTTTAGGTGCTGTACGGCATAAAGGTTTTATTCCGTGGGATGACGATTTGGATGTGTTTATGCCAAGGCCAGATTATTTGAGATTTTGTAAAAACTATTATTCAGACAAATACCAGCTTCATACTTATTGGAATGATAAATCTCATTCATTTACATTTGGTTTATTGTGTGATAAGGGTGTTTATTCAATTACTAACAAAATAAAAAGATATAAATGTGGAATTGATATATATGTCATTTACGGAGCTCCTTCGTCACAAGAGGAACAAAAAAAACATAAAAAAAAGGTATTCAAATACATACGTAGAAAATGTCATTTACAAAAAATACGTAGTTTTTTAGCGAACAGGAATCTTTGGCCATCAAAATCAATGGATTTTAAGTTACTTAATAAAGCGTTGGAAAGAGCTGACCATGAGTTTGAAAAATATAAATATGAAGAGTGTGAATATATATGGCCATATGGTGGAGGCCGTTTGAACTTAAAAAAAGAATGGTATGGAAATCCCATTAGACTTCAGTTTGAAGATGGAATGTTTTTAGCCCCCGAACGGTATCATGATGTATTAACTGCTGCGTATGGAGATTATATGACCCCACCACCAGAAGAAAAACGCTATCCGATTCACAATGGGGAGTTTTATTGGGACGAATAATCAATGAAGAAAGAGCAAACAAATACGCAAAAGGTAATAAAAGGCATATCTTCCCAAACTTTGGTAACAATAGTTTTGGGAGTGGTAGAAATATTGTCTTTTTCTATCATGTCGCGTTTATTGAATAAAGAAGATTTTGGTTATTATGCAGCTATTACGGCTATCACCTCTATATTCTCTGCCTTTTCAGAAACGGGTATTGGGTCAGCCATTATTCAAAGAAAAGACTTGACAAAGAGATTTATTGATAATGCTTTCACGATAAATCTGATTTTTGGATCCTTCTTATCTTTGTTATTATTTGCATTGTCAGGGCCTTTGGCAAGGATGGTGGTGGATTCATCAATGAAAGTTCCGTTGATGCTGATGTCAGGGACCTTGTTGTGCCATTGCTTGACATCTGTCAATACCGCTCAGATGAAGAGACAACTTCAGTTTCTAAAGGTGGGGTTGATTAGCCTTATTGCACAAGTAATAACGGTAACGATAGCTATTGTTTTGGCTATTAAAGGTTATGGATACTATGCTATCATAGCCAAAGCTATATTAAATGATATTTTGGTATTGATTATGTCCCATATAATAGTGCACGCCCATTATAATTTAGCATTAGACAGGGAAACTTTTAAAAAAATATTTAATTTTAGCGGTTGGCTAATGGCAAGTACCTTATTTCGAAATCTTGCGCATCGGATTGATCGCTTGTTATTACCACGATTAATCTCAGTAAATGCATTAGGTGCTTATAACAGACCAAAAGAATTTGTCGAAAACATTTCCACACGATTAAATGGAATTTTTGATACGGCTTTGTTTCCTGTTTTGTCAGGTATTCAAGATGAAAAAAACAGATTGGCAGTCGCATTTCGTCGGTCATTTTATTATATGAATATTTTTGCTTTACTTCTAACGCTAACGTTCATATTTAATAGTGAGTTGCTGATTAGAATTTTTTTTGGTGAAGAATGGCTTGATTTAAATAACTTAATGATGGTTATTTCTGCCACTTTGCTATTTAATATAGATGGTCGTTTGGCAGACTGTTATCTTAGAAGTTTGGCAATGACTAAACAACAATTCTTTTTTAGAGTGGCAGAAATGGTTATTGCCTCTTTGTCTGTAATTGTAGGTTTTAGATGGGGTGTTATGGGTGTTGCACTTTCGGCATTTATCACCAATATGTTTGTTAAACTATTTAAAGTGAATTATATAGCAAAAAAAATCGGAATATCCGTTTTGGATTCTTTTGCAATTCTTTTCTCTTCTTGGCGTTTTTCAATATTTGTTGGACCGCCAATGTTGTTGGTTATACTACTGACAGATCATTCATTTATGGGTAATTGTTTTGTTTTGATTGTTTTTGTTATATTATGTGTGTTGACATTTCTTGTTTTCCCTCAATGTGTGGGAAATCAATATAAGGAAGAAGCATATTCTCAAATATTATCTTTTATAAAAATGAAGGTATTTAAAAGATGAAAGTATTGATAGCTGGTGACTTTGTTCCACGTCATCGCATTGCGGAACAAATCGAAGATGGTGATTTCAGATGTCTTGACGAAGTAAAGCCCGTCATTCAGTCTGCGGATTATGCAATTGTGAATTTTGAATCACCTGTCGTGATTCGAAATGCAAAACCCATTGGAAAGACAGGACCGAATCTTCGATGTACTGAAAAAGCCATAGAATGTGTTGCCCAAGCAGGTTTTAATTGTGTCACCCTGGCTAACAATCATTTTCGGGATTTTGGGCAGATTGGCGTTGAAGATACTATTGATTCTTGTGAAAAATATGGTGTTGATTATGTTGGTGGGGGAAAAACTAAGCAAGGGGCTGAGCGTATTTTGTATAAAACAATCTACGGGCAAACACTAGCCATAATAAATGTTTGTGAAAATGAATGGTCGATAGCGTCTGAATACTATGGAGGCTCAAATCCACTCAATCCAATAAGAAATTATTATGCTATCCATGAAGCAAAAAAAAATGCAGATTATGTATTAGTCATCGTGCATGGAGGAATAGAAGGATATAATCTTCCAACTCCAAGAATGCTGGAAACATATCATTTTTTTGTTGATTCAGGTGCCGATGCGGTAGTAAACCACCATCAGCATTGCTATAGTGGGTATGAAGAATATCATGGCAAACCAATTTTTTATGGATTGGGAAATTTTTGCTTTGACACAACAAGTGTTTATAGAAATGAGTTGTGGATTCAAGGTTTTATGGTTGAATTACAGTTTTCCGAAACCATCATATTTAGGTTGTTTCCTTATAAACAATGTGATGAAGATTATTCTGCAGTGAAGAACCAAGTTGACAAGGATCTGTTTGTTTCTTCAATTGAGCAATTGAATTATACAATTGCAAATGTGAATCAACTTGAACAACAGTATAGAAGTTATATTTCACAAGGTTCATCAATAGCAAAAAACATTCTTGCCCCATATACCAATAGTATTGTTCGAAAATTATATGCCAAAGGATTTTTGCCTTCTTTTGTGAGCAAGTATAGAAAGAATCAACTTCTTGCATATATACAATGTGAATCGCATAGAGATATTCTATTGCAAGGTTTATTAAATGAATGTAATGTATAATTGTTTTTTCATGAGAAATGTAAATAGATCAAATGGAAGTGTTTTTATTCATTAAAAAATAATTTAATTGTCATGAAAATAGGTATCTTTACCTCCTTTCAAGGAGACACCATTGTAAAGAACGCTATAAAATCTTGTCAAAGTCTTGGTGTAGATTACGAAGTGGTTGACATCACTTCGTCAGAGTGGATTCATAATGTGCAAAAGTCAGATGCTGATGGATTCTTTTGTCCATCAAATTGCATATCTCAAGAACTGAAGACCATTCAAGATGAACGTTATTTTTTTGTGTCACAAGTGATGCATCGCCCAATTTATCCTGATTATACAGGGCTTTATATCCACGAGAGCAAACGCAATATGGCAGCCTGGCTTGAGGTCAATGGCTATCCGCATGCCAAGACAAGGGTTTTCACCAATCGGAAGGAAGCTTTGGATTATCTTGAAAACTGTCAGTATCCTATAGTCACAAAGTCTAATGTTGGTGCGGGAGCCTCTAAAGTGGTGATTGTAAAAAGCAAGGCAAAAGCCAAACGAATGGCCAAAAAATGTCTTACTGAATCAAAACTTGCATTTTTGAAAGTAGGGTTTGCTTATAGAATGCGATTCCATCATTCTTGGATACCAAGGATTAAAGATTTGCGAAATCGACAAAAGGACTATTTTATTGTTCAGAATTTTGTGAAAGACGTTCAACATGAGTGGCGTATCCTTAAAATAGGAGATTCGTATTTTGGTCACCAAAAGTTACTAAAAGGTGTTTTTGCCAGTGGCTCGGGTTTGGTGGGTTGGGTGAAACCTCCAAAGGAATTGTTGAACATGGTACATGAAATCTGCGAAAAAGGAGGTTTCGCTTGTATGGATGTAGATGTTTTTGAAACTAAAGACGGAAAATATAGTATCAATGAGCTTCAAGCATCGTTTGGTTCCTATTTGGATTATCAAATGAGTATTGATGGGCATCATGGACGATATGTGTATAGGAGTGGAGACTTTGTCTTCGAGGAGGGTGATTTCAATGTGTTTGGTTCGACAAAGTTGAAGATTGAAGGTTTTATACAACTCTTAAAAAGCAATGCTTAACAAATACGTTTGTATTCGCAATCTTGCATTGTTAGTTATTACATGCAACATGCTCTATTGGGTGTTCCCATTTCCACCTATTATTTGGCGTGTTGGTCTTATTTTATTGTCATTATATGTGTTATTTCTTGAAAAAAGTAAGTTTTTGCCATGTGAAATCACTGTCTTGGTTTTTTCGGCATTCAATCTTTTTCATTTTTTCATCAGTTATTTATGGCAAAATCCATCCACCACACAAATAGGTGATATTCTGTGTGCAATGCTATCGTTAAGTATATTTGTTTGTTTATCTCAAAAACGAGTAATGACAGACCTTCTTTTTACTGTTGTGGGGATAATTCTTTTAGCTTGTGCTATTTTGAATTATTATCATTTCCAAAGCGAGATGTTGTCCCAGAAGACTGATGATATTGTAAATATAACTAACAATGCGACAGAGTCTTTTTTAATGTTGCTTCCCATGTTGTTTCTGTTAAAAAATAACATTCAAAAATGGATATCATTGTTCGTTTGTATCTTTTTTTTGGTTATGGGTGCAAAAAGGGGAAATATAATTGCTGCCATGATTCCGATAGGGCTGTTTGTGTATGGCATGTTGAGAAACAGTCGTCATTCAGCAAAAAAAATTCTTTTCGTTTTGGTTCTGGTTGCTGGATTCATTTTTTTTACATATCGTTGGGTGGTAACAAATGACTATCTGATGTATCGTGTTGAACAAACAATAACAGGCGATAGTTCTGGACGAGACGTTCTATATTTTGGTGCTTGGCACTCGTGGTTTGATTCCAATAATATTATAATATATTTGTTCGGGTATGGCTTTGATGGTACCAGGCATCAGTCTTTAACCTATTATCGCCCTGCTCATAATGATTGGTTAGAAGTGCTGGTTGATTATGGACTGGTGGGAATAATATTGTACATATGTGTGTTTGTGACTTTGGTAAAACAAATCAAAAAGACACAGTCTGTTTATATGAAATTGTTGTTGTTGTCAGTTTCTTCCATTTGGTTTTTTAAATCTCTATATTCTATGGGTTTTTTGTCAGAATCATTGTCGGTTCTAATGATTAGTATGGGAACTGCATTGGGTAATTATAAAGTGGAGGAAAAAGCATGATGAAACGCATCCTTTTTCTTGCCGCCGATCTTTGTTCTGGAGGTGCTGAGCGACAAATGGTTACGGTCGCTTGTTTGCTGAAAAGTAAGGGCTATGATGTAATGTTTTATTGTTACGACAAAGCCGATTTCTATGCTGATACATTAAATAACGCCGACATTCCCATAGTGTGGGACTTGGAACCCTCCAATTACTTAAAAAGACTATTTAAAGTTAGAAAATTTATTCGAAAAGGGCGTTTTGATTCTGTGATATCCTTTTTGCCTACGTGTAATTTTTTAAATAATGTAGCGGCAATAGGTAAAAAGAGATGGAAAGTAATTACAGGGGAAAGAAGTTCTCGCGAATCGACATTCACTTCAAAACGAGGCAAGTTTTTCGGTTGGTTGCAGAGGTATTCTGATTCTATTGTGTGTAATTCACAGAATGCGTGCAACATGTGGAAGAATAACTATCCGAAGTATACAGAAAAACTGAAAGTGATTTATAATTGTGCCCAAATGAGCGACATACAATCTGTATATGTGCCTAAAAAAGATGGGAAGTTACATATTGTTGTTGCGGCAACCTACCAATATTTGAAAAACCCATTAGGTTTGGTTGAGGCTTTGTCTTTGATGTCTGATGAAGAAAGAAATCGGATAGTTGTTGATTGGTATGGCCGAAAGGAAATGTCAAGAGGAGACTCACGGGCATTCGATGAAACAGCCAAAGCCGTTGAAAAAAATGGATTTCAAGAAGTTTTTAGACTTCATTCCGATACAAAAGAAATTTCTGACAAAATGAACCAAGCCGATGCTGTGATGTTGTTAAGTGAATTTGAAGGTTTGCCCAATGTGATATGTGAGGGTATGACGATAGGGAAGCCTATAATAATGACTAAGGTGTCCGATTATCAAATTCTGGTCGATGAGAGCAATGGATTTCTTTGCGATTGGAATAGGCCAGAAAGCATAAAAGAGACCATTTTGAAAATGGCCGCACTTTCAAAAGACCAACTCCAAACTATGGGTCAACATTCAAAAGAAAAAGCGTCAATTCTTTTCTCTAAAGATGCCATTTCTCAAAATTGGGAGGCAATAATCAAATAAGCATGAAAAGCAAAAACACCCTAATACTCATAGGTGGCATCCACATCAACCATAAACCCACTTGTGGCGAAACGATGAAGAACCAGCTTTTCTTGAAAAGGTTCAATGAACTTTTCGAGAAGGTGATACCTGTTGACACATATCAATGGCAAAAGCATCCTTGGTGCTTGCTGAAATTGTTTTTTGTGTTGTTACTCAATCCAAAAGCTAAAGTAATCATTTCAGGGAGTAGATCATCTAGGTTCTTGATCAAATTTTTATATAGATTTCCTATTAATAAGCATGTCTATTTTTGGGTTGTAGGTGGTGACTTGCCCATTGCAGTAAGGAAAGGGTTGTTTAATACTAAGGCCTTGAATAGTTTAGTGTTTCTTCCTGTTCAAGGACAATCTATGGTTAAGGAATTGAATGAGCTTGGTGTTACGAATGCCGTTTTCGTTCCTAATTCAAAACCTATAACTTATCATCCTATAATCAAGCAACATGAAGCACAAACACCTTATCGTTTCGTATTTTTATCTAGGATTCATCCTGACAAAGGCTTTAAGGAGATAACCGAAGCTACCAATATGCTGGATGCTGATGGTTTTAAAGGCAACTATTTTATTGATTTTTATGGTTCAAAAGCACCTGAATACGCTATGGAGTTTGATACATTGATAGCTCAGAAAGAAGCATGGAGCTATAATGGATATATGGATTTGACTACCGATGCAGGATATGAACTATTGTCGTCATACGATATGATGCTTTTCCCTACTTATTGGAGGGGTGAAGGCTTCCCGGGTGTTGTACTTGACGCTAATATTGCAGGTGTTCCCATTATTGCTTCCGACTGGAATCTAAACACAGAAGTAATCGAACATAACCGTACGGGTATCATTATCCCAACACACGATTCATCGGCATTGTATGAAGCAATGAAAAAAGTCATTACAGGAGAAATTGATTTATTTGCAATGAAAAACACTTGTGCCGAACATGTGCAGCAATATGATTTCAGGAGAGTTCTGTCTGAGGAATTGATGAAAAAACTAAATTTGTATGAGTAAACTATTATCCTTGTATGATGGTCTTTCCAACTGGCGAGTCAAATTACCACGGTTATTGGACGCTCGTAAAGAGATGCGGATGAAGAGGGGACAATTGGATCTTTCCAAACCAACCAAGGATAAGTTGTTGTTTATTAATGAGTATTGGGGTGGGTTAAGGGTTGATAAAAAGTATTTTAGCCTTTATAACACATACAATGAAAGGTTTGATCCAAGGTATGTTCCAGATGATTTGTATTATGGCACCATTGACCCCTATTTCAATCGTGCGTTGGATTGTGCAGCAATAGACGATAAAAACCTTTATGACTTGTATTTTCCAGATGCTCTGCAACCTTTGACGGTGGCTCGAAAAGTCAATGGCATTTATCAAGACAAAAGCTATCGGTTGATTGATGAGGGAGAAATTACCAAAAGATGTGCAGAAGCAAAATGTGTTGTGTTGAAAAAAGCCGTAGGATCTGACGGAGGTCATGGTATCGCATTTTGGGAAGTGGCAGAAGGCGTTGAAAAACTTAAACAGGAATTGCAGAAATTGGGTGATAATGTTGTGATTCAAGAAGTCATACACCAACATGAAAATATTGCAAAACTACACCCACAAAGTGTCAATTCCATCCGTATTTTGACCTTGAACTGGAAAAATGAAATCTATGTACTGTCGTCCATTATTCGAATGGGAGCAAATGGTAACAATGTAGATAACGGCCACTCGGGTGGCGTATTTGCAGGAATTGATAATACAGGCAGATTGAAGGATTCTGCTTTCACATACATGACAGGGAAGAGGTTCTTGAACGAGCATCCAACCACACATACTGTTTTTTCCGAGTGTGTCATTCCTAACTTTGACCAATGTAAAGCAATGGTTAAACAGTTGGCGCCAAGATTAGGGAGAATATCAAGGCTTACATCGTGGGATTTGTCGGTAAACGAAAAAGGAGAGCCTTTGCTTATCGAAGTGAATTTGGCGTATGGCGGGTTGTTTTTTCATCAGATAACAAATGGTCCCGTGTTTGGCGATTTGACTAAAGAAATCATCCAAGAAGTTTTAATGAAAAAATAATGGACAAAGAACATCTTCGTAGAGCAGTATTAAAAATCTTTAAGAAAAGCAAGTTGATTTTCAACGGCTTGGAATGGTTGACAGGACGGAAGGACATTCGTGTTCAAGAGGAGATTCATCCTAAAGAATCCCTAAAAGATACACTTCAAATCAAGAAAGAAAAGCAATTGGTCAAGCGATATTGGCGTTGTGGGACTTTCCATTATTGGCGTTATGGCTTGCCGTATATGCAATTGTCCGAAGAAGAACTGTTGGATTATGTTCCGACTTTTTACCACCATAAAAAATTGGAGAAAGACCATGCGGGAATTGATACGGTGTTTTATGGTGACAAATTGAATCAAGCTTTGTTATTCAAAGAAAGAGATATACCAACTGGTGAAGTGGTTGCTTATAACCAAGGGAAAAAATGGTATGACTTTTTAAACAATCATGAAATAGATATTGTTTCAGTGATAGAAAACACTTTGCAGGATGGTAAGGGGAAGTTGTTTCTCAAGCCTGCTGGCGGTCAGGGAGGTTTTGGGATTTTTGTTTTAAAATACGAGGGCAACTCTTTGTTAGTTAATGGTGAAAAGAAATACTTGATTGATTTTATTCAAAAGCTGCCCAATACGACATTCATCCTTCAAAAGGGAATTGTCCAATCACAACAGATGATGGATATTAATCCAAGTAGCGTGAACACATTGCGGGTGGTGGTGCAAAAAGAAGGCGATTTGATGAAGATGAAAACATGTATAATTCGCATGGGTCGTAAAGGGAAGGAAGTGGACAATAGTGCGCAAGGTGGTGTGTCGGTAAAAGTGGATACGATGACTGGGCAGGTGGCACCCACAGCCACGGCTGAACATGGTGGCGGCATCATGACAAGCCACCCCGATACAGGGAAATCTTTTGGAGACATCACCATAGAAAAGTGGCCAAAACTGAAAGCTCAAATAGAATCTATCGGAACGAAACTGATTGACTTTAAAAACATAGCACTTGACATCGCCGTAACCGACGAAGGTGCAAAATTATTAGAGTTTAATTTCCGCTATGGCATTGAACACCAGCAGTGTGTGTTGGGAGGGGTGAGAAGAGTATTGGGAATATGCCCACAATAGCAATTGCTAACAACTGGTTTTTGCCAAAAAAGAAAAGATTATAGTACATGCACATTACTACTACAAAAGCCAAGCGCTTTTTATTTGCGCCAGTATTGAAAGTGGTGAGTTGGCTTACGCCTCGTTGCCCAAGGTTTATGGCAAAAGTCAGATATTATGCCCGTTTTCATAAGAAAATAGAATTGGAAAATCCGAAAGATTTGAATGAAAAAATCCTTTGGTTGGCTATCAATACCGACACAAGGGAATGGTCGAGACTGGCTGACAAGTACTTGGTTCGCGACTATATCCATGAATGTGATTTGGATGACATTTTGGTTCCTTTGTACGGTGTGTGGGATAAGGTGGAAGAGATAAATTTTGATGAACTGCCACAATCTTTCATAATGAAATCTACGAATGGAAGTTGCTCAAACATCATAATTAAAGATAAAAGTCAAATTTCAAAGGAGGAGTTTATAGTAAAAGTTAAGGATATTGAAGAGAAAAAAGTCTTGGTGACAGGGGTGGGTGATTTGCATTATTTGCGCAATAAGAGTCGAATCATAGCTGAAGGTTTGTTGGAAAATGACGAGGTGTCTGCAAAATATTCTGAAACCCTGATAGATTACAAAATTTGGGTGTTAAATGGTCGGGCAGAGTATATATGGGTATGCATGAACCGCTTTGTCCATAACAAGGACGGTGCCGAGGTGTTGACCTATGACCGTGATTGGAATCCTCATCCTGAATACTCGGTTTGGTCAAACGATTTTTCACAGGCACAACCTATGCCCAAACCAGCCAAATTTGATGGTATGCTTGCGGTAGCTGAGAAATTATGTCAAGGTTTTCCAGTAGTTAGGTGCGACCTTTACAATTTGAATGGTAAAATTTATTTTGGCGAGATGACATTTACCTCTCTTGGAGGCATGATGAATTTCTATACGTCTGAATTTTTAAGAATATGCGGTGACAAAATAGACCTTTCGTTGGCTTCAACTAATAACAAGTGGTCGTTCAAGGAACTAAAAAATGCAAAATAAAATCATCATTTGGGGTCGCGACAATTACAACACATTGGGACTGTTGCGTCAATTGTCGGGCGAAGGTAGGGTAATCTTCTTTCTGATGTGGGGCAAGCCTATGGGTTGTGCTTCTGCGAGCAAGTTTTTTGGCGAGCATGAGGTTGTGGAGAACATGGAAGAGGGGTGTCAGTACCTGCTGTCGCATTTCACAAATGAGTCGTTGAAACCTGTAATTTTTACCCCAAGTGATGAGATAATAGAGTTTATCGACCAACATCAAAACGAGCTACAGCAATATTTTATTTTGCCAGGCACTAAGGAACAAGGGTTACTGACAAAGATTGACGACAAAAACACTATGTCGCAACTGGCAGCTCGGCTTGGATTCTTGGTGCCGACTTCAAGAATATGCAAGTGGGACTCGGACATCAGTGACGTGCAATACCCGTGCATATTAAAACCAGCGCATACAACGATGGGACATCATAATGAATTTAAGTTCATGATTTGTGAAGATGAGAAGGCTCTGCGGAAGGTGTTGAGATATGTGCGGCACGGATCGGAATTTATTCTTCAGCAGTATATTTCAAAAGAAAGTGTTGCTTTGGTTTATGGAGCAAGAATGAGAGACGGTGATGTAAAGATTGCTGGTGTTTTGGTTAAAGACAGGTTCATTGCTTGCGGTGACGGGTCACATGGCTGTATTACATCAAAATATCCCGCTGGAATCGAAGAAAGCAAAATAAGCATGTTTTTAAAAGAAATAGATTATTGCGGCTTATTCAGCTTTGAATATGGGCTTTATGACAGAAAAGCCTATTTTTTTGAAATGAACTTAAGAAACGATGGTACTTCGCATTTTTTTTATCAGGCAGGTGCAAATATTCCACTAGCATGGTATAAGAGTATGATTGGCGAGGATTACGCATCAGTCAACACCATTGTTACAGACGAATTATGGTATATTGATGAGATTTGTGATGTGGCCAATGTCTGGAATGGGACTATTTCACGCAAACAATGGAAAAAAGAGAAAGCCGAAGCAACGGTTTTCAAGTATTATGTATCTGATGACGAGAAGCCATGGAAAAGCATGAAACGCCACCGAATGAAAAAAATATTGCAGGACACAATTGTGAAAAAATATCGTCTTTACATCTTTTGGATGATGGACAAACTGAAACACTGATATGAGTGTAGTCTTAATGTACCACGACATTGTCACCACAACCGACAAGTCAAGTGGTTTTCAAAATAAAAACGCTTTCCAATACAAGGTAGAGGAATCTGCCTTTGAGGAGCAAATAAAAGCACTTCGAGGCAAGGATTTGGTCTTTACCTTCGATGATGGCGGCGAGTCATTCTACACCAAGGCCGCATCTATATTGGAAAAATACGGGGTCAGAGGTTTATTTTTTATAAGCACTAAGTACATAGACACACCGGGATTTCTTACTACAGAACAGGTAAAAGTTTTGGCTGACAAGGGGCATATCATCGGCTCACATTCGCATTCTCATCCGGAAATTTTCACCAAACTATCAAAAGAAGAGGTTCGTGAAGAATGGCGGAAGTCGTATGAGATACTGAAAGACATATTAGAAGAGAAAGACTTGCCTATGTCCATCCCTAATGGCTATGCTTCAAAAATCATTATGGAGGAAGCCATCAAATGTGGGTTCTCGGACATTTACACCTCCCAGCCCACCACGAAAACCAAATTATTCCAAAAACACAATGTCATTGGCCGTTATGTGGTGCACGACAACATGACCACAGAGGATGTGTTAAGAATTGTGAACAGCAAAGGTTGTAGATTGAAAATGGCCTTGAAGTGGCATTTTTTGAATGTGGTGAAGGGGGTGCTGGGGGAGTCGTATGAAACTATTAAAGCACACGTATTGTATCATTAATAAATTCTACTTTTTTTTATGACTATAAAATTCATAACAAATCCTTCTGCTGTTTATCCTCCATCTGGGGGTGTCAGAATGTTTATCCCTGTGCTAAAGAAATTACTGGAAAGAGAGCATAAATATAAACATAATCCAAAATGGGCCAATAAGAATGCGTATTTTAAGGCATATAAATCTTTTTTGGAGTGGGTGATACAATATGTTGACAGTGAGATAGGGACAGCTAAGAAATATAACATGGATCAGTTGATTAGTGTGGTGTATAATACAAAGAAAATATCAAAAGCACAGAGTGTTCGTCAGCTAGATTTTTATTTGTATTTATGCAAGCGGTATGCGGAAAAGTTGAAAAGTCAAGCAATTGTTAAATGCGTTCCTAACTATGTTAAATCAGCATGGCTTTTCATGTATGATGTTGAAGAATTGATTTCTCTATATGAGTTCTATAAAAAGAAATCCACTTTGGTTTTCCCATCACCCACTTTGGGAGTTAGAGGTCCAATAACTCCGAAGGATTTAAAGTTTGCTGTTAACGAACTCACGTATTTACCCGAGATTGAAAAGGTTGAATCGTTGGATTTCCGTAATATTCAACCTTGTTCAATAATGATTATTAGACAAGCCATAGAGCTGCTTGGAAAGAATCTAATAGGTTATCAAAGTATAACAGATGCAAATGGAGGGGTTGTTAAACAAATGACACAAATTGCTTGGTCATTTTTGAAAGATAATATGGGGAAATCTTCGTGGACAATTACATTGCCCATACAACTTTCAAATATCGTGAAAATTAATAAGTGGGCCAATGATTATGTCCATAATCCATGGGTAAATAAAAGTTATATTCGCGCCTTTGGATTGGAAGTGTTATGGGAATTAATGAGACCTCCAAAAACAGGAATTAAATGCTACGACGGAAAGTTGCATACATCGACCTTATTTGGCGATTTTCGGATACAAGGCTACAATCAATTGAAACAAGATTTTAGCAATTATGTAATGTCAAAAAAAGCCAGAGCAGCAATAAACTGGTTACCTATTAATAAGGTTGGTGCGTATATAATCACTTTGTAATAATGAATGAAAATAACATATTATGAAAAAAGCTATTTGGTTATCGTACGATTTAGGAATTGGCGGTGATTACGACCATCTTTATGAGTGGTTGGATAATCACAATGCCATTGAATGTGGAGACAGTGTTGCGTTCTTCAAGATGGATTTCCCAAGCAACGCTACTGATAAAGAAATTATCGAAAAACTCAAAAAAGAGATAAAACAGAATATAAATATTGAGCCTAAGAGAAGTAGAATATACTGTATTCGAAGAGATTCTGACAGTTTAAGAGGGTCGTTTCTTTTCGGCTCAAGAAAAGGAAATCCTTGGGACGGTTATGGATCAAAAGATACATTTGACGACGTAGATGGTTAATATCATTGTTGATACTGGCTTTTGGCGCGCTTTGTGTGACCCCAATGATGCGTATTACAATGCTTCTTTGGAGATACATGACAAGTTTTTTGGACGGAATGGGTATAGGGTATTAATACCTTATCCATCTATGTATGAATTGATAAACACAAAATTTGTCAAAAACAAAACCCAATTGAAGCAACTGGATAAGGAAATTGCCGATTCGTATACCATCTCCAAGGTCTATGATGAAAAGTATAGAGATAATGCTTACAAGGAAATGATCCAATCCAAAAGAAGCCTTAGTCTTGTTGATTGTATTATTCGAGCTATGGTGGAAGATAGCTCATTGAAGATCAAGGGACTTGTGACATTCAACGTCGGAGATTTTTCTGATATTTGCCAAAAACAAAACGTTGAAGTCATCTTTTCTTCCAATAATGCAATTTAATTAGAGATACAAAGGCTGTTATTTATTTAAATAAGCAAACTTAATTATGCTTACCATCATCTGCCCCATATACAATGAGGAAAAGTACATTGCAAAGTGTATAGAAAGCATCATGCAACAGGATTATCCCAAAGAGGATTTGGAGGTTCTTTTTGTGGACGGCATGAGCTCCGACCGAACCAGGGAAATTATTGCCGAATATCTGCCACAATGCCCTTACCTGAGGGTGCTTGACAATCCGCAAAAGATTGTGCCCTACGCCATGAACAAAGGCATCAGCGAGGCCAAGGGCGACATCATTATGCGCATTGATGCCCATACCTTTTATGAACCCAACTATTGCTCTGCTATCGTAAAACGCTTGAAAGAACTGGATGCCGATAATGTGGGGTGTGTGTGCAAAACCGATGTACTGAATAAAACCCCAAAAACACTGGCCATCCGCGAAGTGCTGAGCAATAAATTCGGTGTGGGCAATTCCGCCTTCCGCACAGGTATAGATGGCGTGAAAGAGGTGGATACCGTGCCTTTCGGTTGCTGGCCTAAACGGGTGTTTGAGAAATATGGTTTGTATGATGTCCGTTTAGTGCGCAACCAGGATATCGAGCTTAGCAAGCGCATCATCAACGGCGGCGGCAAAATCTATATCATCCCCGACACTTTTTGCACTTACTTGGCTCGTGAAACGTTCAGTGCTTTAGCGAAGAATAACTTCGGCAACGGCAAGTGGAACATTTTAACTGTATTTTATACGAAGCAGATGAAATCCCTTTCTCTGCGTCACTTCATCCCGCTGCTGTTTGTATTGGGACTGATTGTTCCCACTTTGGTCGGCATCTTCTGGCATCCGGCTTTATGGCTGTCCGCCTTTGTTTTGTTAGCTTATCTGATGGCTCTCGGCACCGTCAGTTCAAAGCTCGCCCGGCAAAAACATCTGAATTTCTTTTACCTTCTCTGGAGTTTCATCACCCTCCATTGCAGCTACGGATGGGGCTCCCTAATGGGTATATTATCCTTACCCTTTAAGAACAACAACCCCTCCTAATCCTGTAATCCTGTAATCCATCATCCTCTAATCCTCCTAACCCTCCTAATCCCATAATCTTTCACCAACCATGTTTAACATCAACTCATTCATCGCCAACAACATCACCCTGCGTCCGCAATCCATGTTTTTGCAGGACATAGAAAATAACCGCAAGCAGTTGACCCGTGAAATAGAAGGCAAAAGTGTGCTCGTCATTGGCGGTGCTGGCACCATCGGTTCTTCTTATATTCGTGCTCTGTTGCCCTTCAAACCCTCAAAACTCGTGGTGGTGGATATTAGCGAGAACGGCCTCACTGAACTGACTCGTGACTTGCGCTCTACCTACGGGATGTATGTGCCCGAGGATTACCGTACTTATCCGCTTAGTTACGCTGACCCCATTTTCGAGAAAATCTTCCGCAAGGAAGGCGGCTTCGACATCGTGGCCAACTTTTCGGCCCATAAGCATGTGCGTAGCGAAAAAGACCAATTTTCGGTGGAGGCGCTAATAGAGAATAATGTGCTGAAAGCACGTAAACTCCTGAATCTGTTGGCGGAAATGCCACCCAAACATTTCTTCTGTGTGAGTACCGACAAGGCTGCCAATCCCGTGAATGTGATGGGCTGCAGCAAAAAGGTGATGGAGGAAATGATTATGGCCTACTCGAAAAAATTCAAGGTATGTACCGCACGTTTCGCCAATGTGGCATTCAGCAATGGTTCGCTGCTGGCTGGTTTTGTGGAACGGATGATGAAACACCAACCGATGAGTTCGCCCAGCGATGTGAAGCGCTATTTTGTCAGTCCCGAGGAAAGCGGACAAATTTGCATGCTGGCCTGTATGTTAGGCAATAGCGGCGAAATTTTCTTCCCAAAACTTGGGGAGGAGCAGATGATGACTTTTTCCAGTATATGCGACAAGTTTTTAAGTTTGCAAGGATACAAAATCAAATATTGCCAGAGCGAAGAGGAAGCCCGTAAATTTGCCGCTGAAATGCCCGCCGACAGTGATACTTATCCGGTTTATTATTTCCGTTCTGACACTACGGGAGAGAAAGATTTCGAGGAGTTTTATATTCCTGGTGAGAAACTGAATATGGACAGATTTTCTTCTCTTGGAGTGATTGAGGAATATCCTTGTAAGACTATTGAGGAAATTGACCACTATTTCTCAAAATTGCAACTGCTTTTCACTCAGCCTGACTTCACCAAAGCTAATGTGGTAACCCTGCTCAAAGACTTTGTCCCGAACTTCGAACACGAAGAAAAAGGCCGCAATCTCGACCAAAAAATGTAACCCCTAACATTAAAGTCTCCCCTCGAGCATAGCGAGACTCCCCTTTGGGCACGGCCCACTCCCCTCGAGCACGCAGTGCGAGACTCCCCAAAATCCTCCTAACCCTTTAACACCCCCAAAAACAATGTACCATTTCATCAAACGCTCTTTCGACATCCTCATGTCCCTCATTGCCATCCTCTGTATCAGCTGGCTGCTGATTCCCATTATAATCGTCCTGCTTTGCACGGGTGAGCACTATATATTTTACAAACAAATGAGAGTAGGGAAGGGCGGCAAGCTGTTTGCCGTGCTGAAATTTGCCACCATGTTGAAGGACAGTCCCAATATTGGCGCAGGATTGGTCACCATGCGTAACGATCCGCGTGTGTTTCCTTTTGGCAGGTTCCTGCGTAAGACCAAGCTCAATGAGATACCACAGTTGTTCAATGTTTTGTTGGGGAGTATGAGTATTGTGGGACCACGTCCTATGGTGCAACCCGACTACGATGCATACACCGACGATGCCAAGGAATGTTACAATGCCATGACACCGGGTTTGTCGGGTATAGGCAGTATTGTGTTCCGCGACGAGGAGTATTACATTTCCAAGGCCAAAGACCCGATGGTGTTTTTGCGCCAATATATCCAACCATACAAAGGCTCATTGGAGGTATGGTATTTCCATAATCGTAGCTTATGGGTGGATTTTAAGATTATTTTCTTGACGGTTTGGGTAATTCTTTTCCCAAAAAGTGAGTTAGCCTACCGCTTTTTCCCCACCTTGCCCAGGAAAGACTTCAATCAGGTGGTGGAGGAGTTTAATAGGGGGTGAGAAGGTTAGAAAGGTTAGAAGGGTTAGGTGGATTAATGGATTTTGGATTACAGGATTACAGGATTAATGGATTACAGGATTACGGGATTACAGGATTATAGGGTTAGGAGGGTTAGGAAGGTTAGTTTTGAATTTTGAATTTTGAATTTTGAATTCCGCCCCCTGACATCCCCCATCCCCCATCAAACATCAAACATCAAACATCATACATCCCCCATCCCCCATCATCTGGTTACTTTTGAAAATTGATCTTTGCCCATATCTTGAAAAAAAATCAAGTTGTGGGCAAGTTTATATGATTAATAATTGCCCATATCTAATAATTTTTGTATTTTTGCGGCATCAAAAATAATGGAAATATGAATAACATCATTGCAAGAAACGCTGAGATAAAAATATTAGAACGTAAATACCGTTCCAATAAATCGGAATTTGTCATGGTCTATGGTCGTCGTCGTATTGGTAAGACTTTTCTTGTAAACAATGTTTTTTCAGATAGGTTTACGTTCACATTTGTGGGCGCTAGAAAACAAAAGCCGCAAGTTCAGCTGCGACGTTTTGCCGACCAATTGAAAGTCTTCAGCAATTCCGCATACGCACCCGCACTGGGTTGTTGGGAAGATGCGTTTAAGGAACTACGTATTCTGATAGAACGAAGACCTAAGGAGGAGAAAAAAGTCATTTTCTTCGATGAAATGCCTTGGATAGATACTCCTCATAGTTCTTTTGTGGAAGCATTGGAATATTTTTGGAATGCTTGGGCAGCCCAGCGTAATGATATTCTTTTTATAGCTTGTGGTTCAGCAACATCATGGATGGTAAATAAACTCATCAAGAATCCAGGCGGACTTCACAATAGGATTACCGAGCAGATATATTTACGTCCTTTTCGTTTGGGTGAATGTGAGGAATATCTTCACAATAACGGATGTTTGTGGGACAAATATACCATTTTGCAATGTTATATGGCAATGGGAGGTGTGCCGTATTATATGAGTTTGTTGAATCCAGAACAGAGCCTTGCTCAAAATATCGATTGCTTGTTTTTTAAGAAAAATGCTCCTATGCGCGAGGAGTTTGATGAATTGTTCAACGCTTTATTCAGCCAAGCGGATAAATATATTGTTGTAGTAAAAGCTCTTGCAGCCAATAGGGAAGGTTTGCTGCGTGCTGAAATCATTGAAAAAACAAAAATGTCGGGAGGTAGCTTGACAAAAATTTTGGACAACCTTGAAAGATGCGATTTTATTGAGACATACGCCCATTTCAAGTCATCGGTACGCAATACATTGTATCGTATCAGTGACCCTTATACACTTTTTTACTTCAAGTTCCTGTACCACAAAAATACTAAGAATGAGCATTGGTGGACCAATAATATGCACTCTCATTCCGTAGAAGCGTGGCAAGGTTTCAGTTTTGAGACCCTTTGCATGGCTCATCTTGAGCAAATCAAACAAAAATTGGGCATTAATGGCATTGCAACAGAGGTAAGTACATGGAGAAAGACTGGTGAAAAGGTCGATAAAGGCACACAAATAGATTTACTCATTGACCGTTCAGATAGAGTTATCAATCTTTGTGAGATGAAATTTTCCAAAGAACCATACCCGATAACAAAGGATTATGAGACGACTTTGCGCAATCGGATGGTTATTTTCAAAGCGGAAACAAAAACAAGAAAAAGCTTATCTACCACAATGATCACGACATACGGAATTCTTCAAGGAATTCATTCTGGTATTGTACAAAATGAAGTTATAATGGAGGATTTGTTCAAAATTTAAGTTATTCCACCAATCTCCCCTAACCCTCCTCCCCCGTCATCCTTTCATCCTGTAATCCCTTCATCCTGTAATCCCTTCATCCCGTAATCCCTTCATCCCGTAATCCTGTCATCCCGTAATCCTGTAATCCATCATCCCGTAATCCTGTAATCCCTCCCCCCTCTCCCCTCGAGCGTAGCGAGACTCCCCCTAACCTTACTCTCTTTCCTATAAAAAAATCCACAAAGTTTTAACTATATCGAAAACTTTTCGTATTTTTGCAAAAAGTTTTAATTATGGAGATAATAAACAGAGAGGAATATATTGGCAAAATAAATGCTCAGTTAGGGAAAGGAGAGGCTATTGTGTTGACAGGTCATAGGCGAGCAGGCAAGAGTTGTGTGCTTGAATCTGTTGCCCAACGACTGAAAAACAAAGGTCATGTGATATACTTGGATATGGAAGATCCAAATAATGCGGATATCACAACTTTTCGTGAACTACATGATTTTGTCCAAAAAAATTCGCAATCCGATACCCAAAACTATTTGTTTATTGATGAGGTGCAGGAAATCAAGCAGTTTGAAAAAACTTTGCGCTTTTTCGTGAAACAGGATAATTTTGATGTGATTGTGACGGGTAGTAATGCCTCCATGTTGTCGAGTGACATAGCTTCTTCTTTTGCGGGCAGATATAGCCAGGTTCATATCGGCAGTTTGGACTACAGCGAGTTTTTGAAATTTTATTCTCTTGAGGATTCAAATGCCGTCTTTTCCCAGTATTTACGATGGGGAGGACTACCGTTTCTGCATCGTATAGCTTTGACGGATGTTCGTACACGAACGGATTATATAGGCAGTATTTACGATACTATTTTCGTGAAGGATATTGTCCGCCGCCGCCAAATTCGCAATGTGACTTTTTTAGATAATTTAGCACATTTTATAGCCGATAACAGTGGTAAAATATTTTCAGCCCATAGTATTGCTAAGTATATGAAAGGCATGGATAAATCAGTATCGGCTAATACGGTGTCTGATTATATGGAGGCTCTGTGTGATACTTATCTGATTGACAAAGTGAAACGATACGACATCAAAGGAAAACAGGTCTTTGAACAGCAAGAAAAATACTATTTCGAGGATATTGGCATCCGCAATTACTTGTGCAATGATAAGCGCAATACCGACATAGAGAAGATACTTGAAGGTGCTGTTTATCTGAAGCTCAAGCAGAGTGGATTTGATGTCTATGTTGGGCAGTTGAATGGCAAAGAAGTTGACTTTGTGGCAAAACGAGGCGATGAGGTGCTTTATGTACAGGTTTCGGTCAGTGTGACTGCCCCTGAAACTTATGAGCGGGAGTTTGGCAATTTGAAACTTATCAGAGACAATTACCCGAAGTATGTCGTCACCATGGATCCCAATGCCACTTTGATTCATGATTCAGGTATCATTGTCTGTCCTGCCAAGGACTTTATGCAAAAGGACATATAGCGTTATATAATCCATCATTCCTCTAATCTATCATCCTATCATCCCGTAATCCTGTCATCCCGTAATCCTGTCATCCCGTAATCCTGTCATCCCGTAATCCTGTCATCCCGTAATCCTATAATCCCGTAATCCTGTAACCCCCCATCCCTTCACCCCGTAATCCTCCCTCCTTATCAACACTCTCCTGTTGATAACTTCCCCCATTTTGTTCATATTTCCTACGGAATTCCAACTTTTTCATCCGTATTTTTCCCTAATTTTGTACCCTTAATATAAATATATTGTATTAAGTGCAATTATTTGAAAATCAACAATATAAATAATTAAAATAAAACACGTATGAAAAAACAATTACAAAAATTCATGGCAGCCCTCGCGCTGCTGCTCTTCATGGTGCCGGCAATGGTGACGTGGGGACAAAGCGAAGTTCTCTCCTACACATTGCAACCAGCTGCTGGAAGCAATAATAATTATGCATCCGCCTGCGATATTACAATTAATAACATTATATGGAATTTGACAGGTAATTCTACATTTATACCTTGGCGTATTGGCGGAAAGAGTCTAAACGGTGTGAATAGAGCTTTATATTCTAAGAATGCAATACCAGAAAATATTAGCAAAATTGAAGTTACACACGGCGAAGCAAATGGCATTACCGTCAATTCATGGACTGTTATCGTTGCTTTAGATGCTAGTTTTAATAATGTCGTCAGTACTTTGACTCCTACTTTTGCTGCAAATACAACAACAACAATCAACAGACCTGTTGGAGCAGATTGGAGCAATTGTTATTATAAATTCGTTTATAATGTTAAAGTCACTAATAATAGCAATAAATTCGTGGAATTTATCCAAGCTAAGTTCTATAAAGAAGCTGGCGGTGACACCCCTCAACCCACCACTTACACTGTAACTTTGGTTGACGACAACACTACTTTGACCCAATCTTCATCCGGTTCAAGCGTAACACTTCCTTCTCGCAGTTCAATTGGTGACTACACATTTGCCGGTTGGTCTGGAACTAATGTTCCAACTGAAACTACAACCGCTCCAACAACTATCATTCCTGCAGGCAGCTATATCCCCACAAATGACATTACACTTTATCCTGTATATACTCGCACAGAAAATGGCGAATCGACCACAGAATGGCGTCTTACAGAACTCAATAATGTAACCGCTGGTGTTTATGCCTTATTGACTAAGGATGGCCATGCTTTTAATGGCAATATTTCAAATGGTCATGGACAAGTAACAACTGATGCATTTTCCTTTACCAATAATGTAGCCACAACAACACCGACTGGAGTTTGTGAGATTACTTTTGAAAGTGCTTCTGGAGGATTTAAGATGTATAATGCTAATAATGGTTATTTATATGCATCTGCCGCCTCATCTGGTAAGTTGGCTTGGCATAATTCAGAAAGTAGTTATTGGTCTTATGCTTCCAGTAACTGGAAATACAACAGCAATAATGCTTATTTGCGTTCATACAACAACAATTCCATCAGAACTTATGGCCAGAATAATGGCGATGTTTTAAAACTTGCAAAAAAAGTTGAGGTGTCAAATAGTATAACATATTACTGGAGCACTCCCTCTGTTTCTGAAGATCCTTCCATCGTCGCCTCTAATGTCGAAATTGCATACGATGCCACCAGCGGCAATATTGCTTATACCATTAACCATGAGCCTACTCCCGCTGGTACGCTGATGGCAAATACCACCGCCAATTGGCTTACACTTGGTACAGTTACATCATCAGAGGTTCCTTTTACCTGCACAGCCAATGATGAATATGAGCCTCGCACAGCTTCTGTCACATTGACATACACATACAACACCACTGAAACTGTAACAAAAACCATAACTGTTACACAGGCCGCCAACCCTAATAGTCCTGGCACCCAGAACAATCCATACACCGTAGCCCAGGCCCGTGCCGCTATCGATGCCGAAACGGGTATTCAAGGTGTGTATGCAGTGGGTATTGTGTCACAGATCGTGACGGAATACAGCACACAGTATAGTAATATCACCTTTGATATGGTTGATGAAGAAGGTGCTTCAGTTTCTTTGCGAGCCTATCGTTGTGTTGGTGATGATGCGGAAAATGTCACTGTTGGCGATGTTGCTGTGGTTTATGGTAATTTGACAAAATACCAATCTACATATGAATTTGCACAAGGTTGCACTTTAGTTTCTTTGACGCATAACACCACCATTATTGCTGACGATGTGACTATTGCCGACGATGCTACATCAGGCTCTATTACATATACCATTAACAACCCGCAGGCGAACGGCACGATGAGTGTCACCACTACTTCAGACTGGTTGACTTTAGGTAACAACTCTGACAGCCCTATCGCTTTCACCTGTTCAGCTAATACATCATTTACTGCTCGTACTGCTACGATTACACTTACTTATACCTATAATAACGGGAACGATAGTAAAATCAAGGTGGTGACTGTTACTCAAAATGGCAATATGTATGACAATATTTCTGACATTACAGGAGTTGGATCCAACTACAGTGTTAGAGGTACTGTTGTGGCCACCAACAACAAAGGTTTCGTTATGGGTGATGGTACGGGATATGTGTACTATTATAAAAATGATGCCGTGACACAATCAGTTGGTGATATGGTGGCTGTTTCAGGAACCACAGGATCTTACGGCCATATCATTCAATTTACCAATGCGGCTACGGTGTCCGAGGCAATGACCTCCAACTACAATAATACTCCTGTTGCCACTGTCATTACCGAGGTCCCAGATTATACCGAAGGCTATCATCTGAGCACATATCTGCAGTTTGAAGGTGAGTTGACTAAATCAAATAACAACTACTTTATTACGCTTGGTGAAGATCAAATTCAGATTTCTTATCCTACTACGACACAAGGAACTGATTTGACTGCTTTGGATGGCCACACGGTTCTTGTGAAGGGATACTTCACAGGTATCAATAATAGCAGTAAATTTACTGTTATGCTGGAAAGTGTTGAGGAAGTAGTGGTGCCTTCCGTCACCGTCACCCCTGCCACAATCAATGCTCCTTTTGCTGGTGCAGAAGGCACCCTGGCTCTGACCTACGAAAACATCGAAGAATTCATCAGTTTCGATTACTATTTCTGCGATGATGAAGGCGAAGAACTCGAAGATACTGATCCCAACTATCCTGATTGGATTGTTGCAGAGATTCAAGACAATGATGATACTTATTCTTTGGAATACATCATCGTGGAAAATTGGGAAGCTGCTCGTACGGCTTATTTCAAAGTTTATACGTACGTAGAGAATGGTGATGATTTGGAAGAAGTTTATGCCATCGTTACGGTCAACCAAGAAGAATATGTGGCTCCCACATACGCAGCATTGCCCTTCTCATTCAATGGCGTAAGAGATGACATCGAAACCACTGACGGTCTCTATCAGGATGGCCTTGGCACGGATTACAATGCAACGACTAATCCTAATACACAACTGAAATTTGACGGTACTGGCGACTGGCTGGTGCTCCAATTCAGCGAGCGTCCTGGCACCCTTACTTTCGACATCAAGGGCAATAGCTTCAGTGGCGGTACTTTCACGGTGCAGACTTCTGAAGATGGTGATACTTACTCCGATTTGGCCACATACACCGAACTTGGCGATGCTGACACCAAGACCTTCGACAATTTGGGTGAAAACGTTCGCTACATCAAGTGGATTTATACCAATAAAGCCACTGGCAATGTCGGTTTGGGTAATATTGCACTTGCTGAATACGTAGCTCCTATTCCTTCCATCACCGTCAATCCTTCTACGATCAATGTGGATGCTGAAGAGCATGATGGCACCTTGGGAATCACCTATGCCAATTTGACAATTGCTGATATGACGGATTTCGGTGTTCAGTACTATGATGCCCAAGGCGAAGAAACTACAATACCCGACTGGATTGAAATATTGGTAGCTGAGCAAGATCCTCAAATAGGTGAAGGATACGTGGTGTCTTATTACATGATAGAAAACGAAGGCGAAGCCCGCACGGCGTATTTTAAGGTGTTCGCCGCTGGTGACGAAGATTTTGTCTACTCCAATCTTGTCACTATCAACCAAGCCGCTCCTGTGGTTCCTCCGACTCCTGGCAATTGGGTGCTGACCGACCTCGCAGACCTCACCGAGGATGATGTTTTCGTCATCGTGGGTACCTATGAGGATATGGAGCATGATTCGTATGCTATGTCGAACGATAATGGCGCATCAACTGCTCCTGAAGCAGTGAGCGTTACCATAGTTGACAACACCTTGTCTGAAGAACCTGATGCCAACATCCAGTGGAATCTTGGCATTACGGATGATAGTTACATTTTCTATCCTAATGGCACTACAGACACCTGGTTGTATTGCACCAACACAAACAATGGTGTTCGCGTGGGAACTAATGACAACAAGGTTTTCTATATAAATAGTGAAAGTGGTTATCTTGTGAACGATGCTACCAGCCGTTATATTGGTATCTATAATACTCAAGACTGGAGATGCTATACCAGCATTAACTCCAACATCGAGAACCAGACCTTCGCTTTCTACAAGAAAGTTGTGGCCAGCGTACAGTACACCGTAACTCTTAATGCGGGCAATGGCACATGTGCAAAAGACACCATGTACCGCTCCTCCACATTTGAACTGCCGACAGCAACGTCAAGCTGCGAGGCTTACACGCTAGCAGGCTGGGCATCTTCACTTGTGGGCACAACTGAATCCGCCCCTGTGAACATGTACACAGGCACCTACACTCCGACAGAAGATGCCGTGTTGTATGCAGTATATACGAATGGAACTGAATGGAGTAGTTATCCAACCTGCGAAGCAAATACAATGACCATTCCCTACTTCAACGATTTTGAGGATGAAGCACCCGACTATGTGCCGGGCAGCTACGGCAATGGCAGAACCTACACGAAACCAGCCGGCTGGACGATAGTGAGCCAGACACCTCCCACGACCCGCCGTGCAATACCCCAGGTATTTTATGAACAATCATATGCACATAGTGGATACTTCAGTCTTCGTCTTGATTCATCTGCTGTTACTGCGATGCCAATGCTTCCTGATAACGTAGATGTGAGCCAACTGAAGATGGAATTATATGTAAGACAACCATATGTAGAGCCTTATTTGGAGATTGGTGTAATGACGGATTTGAGTAATCCAAATAGTTTTACCTCTGTTAAAACTATAAGCACAGCTCCTTCTACAATGGAACACTGGTTTGTGGAATTTAGCAATTATGAAAATGTTGTTGGCGAACATCATTATATTGTTTTTAAGAATATTGGAGAGGATAACCGTAGTATCAACCAAATTGACGATATCAAAATCTATATAGAGGATGCATGCGAGATACAAACGACAGATCTTCCGTACATGGAGAACTTTGATGGTATCACGGAAGAGACCACGGAACGGACGGGAGTACAACCAGAGTGCTGGGTGGTGGCCCATCAGTATGTAAGGTTGTCCTCAACGTCAAAGCCTCAGCTTTTCCATGCAAGAACATATGCTACCAGTGGCGACTACACACTTCGTATGGAAGGCCGTTGCATTTATGCGATGCCAAAGTTATCAGATGAAATAGACATAAGCAGTCTTCAGATGGAGTTGAATGTTCGTCAGCCATACAGCAGCCAGCAACTTGAGGTCGGAGTGATGTCAGACATCAATGATGCCAATACATTTGTTCCAGTATATGTGATAAATACAACTCCCAGTACTATGGAACACTTCACAATTAATTTTAACAGAGCGGAAATACAGAATGAGATATCAGGTAGTCATTACATAGCGTTCAGAAATTCCATGGTTGACGGAAACACTGGAGACAAGAGTATTAGTTTAATTGACGACATCACCCTCTCTCTGATTAGCAATGAGAACACAGAACCTGAGACCGAAGTGGCACAGAACCAGTCTGCCAATACCGAGAATACCGAGTTTGACAACAACAGCGCAAACAGTGAGGAACCCTTCAACGCTCCGAACGCTATCAGCAACTTCAATGCCGCTCAGCTGAGCCTGTACCCGAACCCGACAAGCGGCAAGGTAACCTTGGTGGCTGATGAGGTGACAATGGTAGAGGTATACAGCCAGATTGGTAGCAAGGTGGCGACCTTCACCATGAACAATGAGCGTGTCATCGACTTAGGCAACCTGCCGAAGGGCGTTTACATCTTGCGTGTAACTATGCCTCAGGGTGTAGCCATCCGCAAAGTGGTGAAGAACTAAATTTGAAATGTTGAAGAAAGTATGTTAGAATCATTCCTTATAGCGCTCCTCTGTGCAGGATTAGCAGCCCTGACAGCTGTCTTCTTGAATCCGCTCATCGTGTATGTGGCGTACAAGAAGAATATCCTGGACAAGCCCAACTTCCGGAAACTGCAAAAGCGACCGGTACCCGTGCTGGGGGGTATGAGCGTCTATATGGCAATGCTGATAGGTATGGCCGCAGGCAATTTCTTTTATCCTGCCGGTGAGCTTTTTATCGCCTTTGTGGCCATATCTATCATGTTTTATGTGGGACTGCTGGACGATATCGTCGGCTTGTCGGCAGTATCGAAGTTTATCTTCCAAATCGCGGTCATAAGCTTCCTGTGGTTCTTCGGCTACCGTTTGGACAACCTGCACGGACTGTTCGGCATCTACCAGCTGCCGCAGTGGTGCAGCTACCTGCTCTCGTTGATTGCGGGAGTCGGTCTGCTGAATGCGCTGAATATGATCGACGGGGTGGACGGCTTGGCCTCGGGCTTGGGAATTTTCACCTGCACCCTTTGCGGCCTTTTCTTTGTCCGCCACGGCAATCCGCTGATGGCCCTCGTCGCCGTAGTGGTCGTGGGTTCTTTAATCCCTTTCTTTATCTGCAATGTCTTCAGCCACAAATACAAGATGTTTATCGGGGATTCAGGCTCCCTGATTTTAGGCACTGTGGCCTACTTGTTCTGTTGCGAGATGTTGAAAGCCAAAACGTATTATCCCTTGGATAATTACATGATCAGTATGCTGCTGACCATATACGCCATTCCGGTTTTCGACACCCTGCGCGTGATGGGGGTGCGTATCTTTCATAAGACCTCACCCTTTAAGGCGGATAAAAAACACTTGCACCATATCTTTGTTTCCCTTGGCATGCCACACTTTGCCATCACCTTCACCATTTTGCTGCTGGCAGTAGCTATCCTGGTGGTTAATTACCTGTTCACTTGGTGTAAGTGGAGTCCCAGCTGGCATCTGGTGGTAACCCTATTGGTGGATATCCTCTTTGTATGGGGTGCCTATATTGTATTGCGCTATATAGAGCTGCATCATCCCAATACCTTCTTCCGACTGCGGGCACATTCCAGACTCCGCATGGCGAAACCTATCCGCTACTATAATGCTTTCCAAAGCTATCTGGATGGTAAGCTAATGCGGAGGTTCAGAAAAAGAAAGCACGATTAATTGGCAAATTTTTCGTATTTTTGCCGCCTAAAATATTGACATAAAAACAACTCAGAGTAATAAAAAATAATTGTAATGAAAAAAATCTTCACTTTAATATTATTGGCGCTTTTTGCCTGCTCAACAGTAAGCTATGCCCAAAAAGACGATTCAAATAAAGAAGCCAAGAAAAACGCGAAAGAATACAAGGTATTTGACGAAGCCAAGTATGCTTTCAAATTGAATGGTACCACTTTGTTAGGTTTGGTTAACCCGGCTATGGAGTTCAAGGTACACGATTACCTTACCATTCAGCTCGACTTGTTTGGCTCTTTCTACAATAAGACCTTCTGGACCAAGAAACATTACCCGCTGATGATGGGTGCTGGCTGGGCAGAATTCCGTTACTATCCAGTAGAAGCTTTCCATGGATTTTATATTGGCGCTCATTTAGGTGGTTCTTATTATAAGTTGAATTATAATGTGATTCCTTTGATTAAGAAGCATAATTACATTGATGACAGAGCTTATCAGGTGGGTTACAACCTGATGTTAGGTTACACCATCGGTTATGCTTTCACCTTCAAGAGCAATCCTCACTGGGGCTTTGAAATCTCTTTGGGTGGCGGTGGTCACTTCGACAAGTACTATCACGTGAATAATCCTGACAAGGTTCCTGCCAAGGAAGATAGAGTATGGATGAAGTACAAAGGCTTTATTCCTATCTACAAAGGTGGAATCCTCGTGGTTTACCGCTGGTAATCGAAGTCATGCATGAAACAAAAAAAGACATCCATTCGGATGTTTTTTTTGTTTAAGTTGTGCTAAAACTCGTCGTATTAAAAAAATGTATCTTTGTCGCCAAATAAGCTTAGCGTATGAGAACGTCTATTGTTGCAAAGTGTTAGTGTCAAAAACCACGTATCGCATAACCTATAAGTTCTTGTAAGGCGTTCTCAAATGTTGGCCGCGGAGTTCGTCCAGCTTTTCCTGATTAAGAGTGCCGTCCTCCCACATTTGGTCTATCTCCTGTTGAGCTTTTTCGGCATAAATGGCCGTGTCATCAGTTACGTCGTACAGATTGGAGGTTGCAAATAGCGGCAGTATTTTCACATGCCGTAACGCGCCATTGTCTTTTTTGTTGCAATGCCTCAATTCGGCAAAATTCTCCAGAGAGCATCGGACAGCTTCGGTCAGATGTTTCTGTCGCATAAACTCGTACAGACTTTTCATCTTACCGCTTATTCCAGCCTTACATTCGATAGGTAGCACTTTCAAGTCACGGGCTATGATGTAGTCCACCTCTGAACGCGTTCCTTCGGCGGTGTTCTCCCAATAGTATAGTTCGTGTTGGGAACGAGGGTTGTTGTATTTTATGAGTTCCCAGCCTAACACCATCTCGGTCAGGCCGCCTTTGTTCACCAGATCTTCGGCAGTGCCGGCCAGAATCATATCGGTCAATTGTTGCGCACCACCCAAATCCAAGTCGAGAATGCGCAGCAACAGTCCGCTGTCAAGATATAGATATTTGCGGTATTTTTCATTGACCTCCGCCCCGAGCGGCAATCCGTTGCCCGCCGTGTGGCTCACCCGCTTGATGATACCTGCATCGCACAGGAGCTTCAAAGCCTTCTTCACCTCTTCGGCACGATAGCCTCCCTCCACGTGACTGTAGGTGAACTTCTCTCCAATCTGCATTACGACACTTTGCAGTGTGTTGCGAAGCAGTGTAAGATCGACCTTTTTGGCATATTTTGGGAAATCATCGTAGTAGGTAAGTTGTATGTCATCGAGTTCGGTCTGGCATTGGCGGTAGTCGTGGGTTGAAACCCATGCGGCCACGCTGGCGGGCATGCCACCTACCATCAGGAAGGTGCGGAAATGTTGCACGAGGTCGTTGTGCAGAGCCGTAAGCAGCGGCTTCTCTGTGTTTGCCTCCTTCTTGGCTTTCACCCAGGCCGATTTCCCTTCCGCCACCAAAAACTCGTCGAACGAGAAAGGATAGACAAATAGCGAGCGTATGCGTCCCACACCAAACGATGGCAACTCTTTGAGAGTGAACTCCAGTAGTTACGCCGGCAAAAATAATAAATTTTGATAAAACCGAGACGAATAAACGCAGTTTTTTTGATAGAACCGAGATGAATAATGATTCGATTTTTGATAAAACCGAGACGAATCTTTATTAATTTTTCAGTGTTTTGAGCGGTAGACGGGGTTCGAACCCGCGACCTGCGGCTTGGGAAGCCGCCGCTCTGCCAACTGAGCTACTACCGCGTTACAATTAACAGTTAACAATTAATAATTAATAGTTGCTGTCTGTATTTTCTTTCAAAGAACTCCCCTGTGCAGCACTCCCCTCGAGAGCGAAGCTCGAGACTCCCCTTGAGCACGAAGTGCGAAACTCCCCGCCTAAACGCCTACACGTTAAACCTAATGTGTAGGATATCTCCGTCCTGCACTTCGTAGTTCTTGCCTTCTACGGCTAATTTGCCAGCTTCTTTGCACTTTAATTCCGAGCCCAACTGCACCAAGTCGGCATATTTGATGACTTCGGCACGGATAAAGCCTCTTTCCAAGTCGCTGTGGATAACACCTGCGGCCTGGGGTGCCAACATACCCTTGCGGATAGTCCAGGCACGGTTTTCCTTGCCGCCTACGGTGAAGAAAGAGATGAGGTTCAGCATCTTATAAGCCGCCTGTATCACCTTGTTCACACCAGGTTCGTTCAAGCCTGCATCCTGCAAAAATTCTTTTCTGTCTTCTTCGCTTTCCAACTCGGCGATTTCTGCCTCTATCTTGGCGGCAATCACCAGCATCTCAGCGTCTTTGTCTTTCAAATACTCCCGCACACTGTCCACATAGGCATTTCCGTTCACCGCATCAGTGTCGTTGACATTGCACACGAACATCATCGGCTTCTCGGTCAGAAGCATCATGTCGCTCACCACAGCCTTCTCTTCCGGAGTAGCCTCCATGGTTCTCACATTCTGGAAGTTCTCCAAATGTGCTTTATATTTCTGCAGCACTTCATAATCGTGCTTGGCGGTTTTTTCGCCTGCTTTCACGGCTTTTTCCACCTTGAGCATTTTCTTGTTGATCTGCTCCAGGTCTTTCACTTGCAGCTCGAAATCCACAATCTCGATATCTCTTACGGGGTCAACGGAGCCTTCCACATGGGGCAGGTTCTCGTTGTCGAAGCAGCGCAGCACATGGATGAGGGCGTCGCACAGACGCACATCGGCCAAGAAGCTGTTGCCGATACCTTCGCCCTGGCTGGCACCCTTGGCCAAGCCGGGAATGTCCACCACGTCCAAGGTGGCGTAAATAAGCTTGTCGGCCTTGATGAACGTGTCGATATTGGCCAAACGCTCATCGGGCACGGGGCAAACTCCAATATTGGATTTGTTGGTGCTGTAAGCAAAATCAGTCACCGCTGCTTTCGTATTGGAGATGCAGTTAAACATCGTCGTTTTTCCTGAGTTGGTCAAGCCAACAATTCCGCATTTTAAGCCCATGTTTTTTCAGGTTACAGGTTACAGGTTACAGTAGTTAGAAATTTGTAGTTTTATTCTTAATTGTCAATTATCAATTGTCAATTGTCAACTATTCTAAAATCCCAGCACAATGTCTTCCACGTGGTCGATTTCAGGCAGGTAGTGCTTCAGGGTTTGCTCCACACCGTTCTTCAAGGTCATCTTGGCGTGGGGACAGGAACCGCAGGCACCCTGCAATTTCACTTTCACCACATTCTCCGCCGTCAGCTCAATAAACTCAATATCACCCCCGTCTTGCTGCAGATAGGGACGGATTTGAGAAATTATCGACTTGACTTTCTGTTCTAAAGTAGGATTTTCCATCACATTTTAATTTGATTTGCAAAGATACGAAAAATAATTAGCAAATTAGTTAATTAGCAAATTAGCAAATGAATTTATCAAGTTGATGGTTTTTAATGTGCTAATGTGTCAATGAAATTAGCAAATGAGTTAATTAGCAAATTAGCAAATGAATTTATCAAGTTGATGGTTTTTAATGTGCTAATTTTCAATGTGCTAATGTGCCGATGATAAAAGTTGAAAACTGAAAACTGAAAATTGAAAACTGTAACTATTAATTGTCAACTTTCAACTTTCAACTATCAATTGTCAACTGTCAATTGTCAACTTTCAATTTTCAACTTCTGACCCCTGACCCCTGACCCCTGTCACCTCTTTTCGTTTTCTTCTCCACCGAGAAGCCAAATTTTCCGAGGATTTTGCCCAAACCATAGTATTGTCCGTGCGAGTAGGCTATCAGGTTGGCACGTTTGAGGTCCAAGGCGCCGGTTTTCTTGTCTAAGTAGCGGGGGTCGGCATGCACAGCCACCACCTTGGCCATGAACATGTCATGGGTACCCAAGGGCACGATTTCCGTCACCTCGCACTCAATGTTGACGGGCGACTCGTAAATCATGGGGGCTTTCACCACACTTGCTTTCACAGGTGTGAGGTCGGTCTCCAAAAATTTGTTGTATTTCTTGCCAGAACGCACGCCACACCAGTCGGTTACTGCTGCCAAGGGTTCATTCACCAAGTTGATGACAAATTGCTTCCGCTCTTTGAGGATAGGGTAGGAGTAACGTTCGGGGCGCACCGAGATGTAACACATGGGCGGATCGGAGCAAAGGGTGCCGGTCCAGGCCACCGTGATGATGTTGTATTCATCGGGAGTCTCGCCACAGCTCACCATCACTACCGGGGTGGGGTTGAGCATGTTGCCAGGCTTTAGGCTGATTTTTTTGGTTGGAGTCATGTGTGATGTGTGATGTGTGATGTATGATGTATGATGTAAGATGTATGATGTATGATGTCAGGGGGCAGAATTCAAAATTCAGAATTCAAAATTCAAAACTAACCCTCCTAACCCTCCTAATCCTGTAATCCCGTAATCCCCTCATCAACTATGAGAATATTCCCGTCAGCAGGATGATTGTCAGTGCTATTGGGGCGATGTAGCGGATGATGAAATAGAAGATTTTGAAATAGCGGGCTTTGAGCTGGCCACTGTTGGACAACTCGTCATAGACCTCTGTCTTGGGCAGGTACCAGCCGATAAATAGCGTGAATAGCAAGGCTCCTATCGGCATCATGTAGGTGGCCGTCAGTTTGTCGCATAATCCAAAAATAGTTAGACCAAAGATTTTTAAGTTACTCAGCAGTCCAAAAGAGAAGGTGCAGAAAGCGCCGATGACAAAGACAACGAAGGAAAGTATAATGGCAGCTTTACGGCGGCTCCAATGCAATTCCTCGACTGCCCACAGCACCAATACTTCCAATAGTGAGATGGTGGAGGTAAGGGCGGCAATGGTGAGCAAAACAAAGAATAGGATAGCAAAGAACCTTCCGCCCGGCATGCTGTTAAACACATTGGGCAGCACTTCATACACGAGGCTCGGACCAGCGGCGGGACTCAGACCAAAGGCAAAAACAGCAGGGAAAATGGCCACTCCCGCCAAAATGGCGATGAAGGTGTCGGCACCGGCAATCCACAGGCTGGTGGTGAACAGGTTGTCCTCCTTACGGATATAGGAACCGTAGGTAATAAGCGCACCCATGCCTATACTGAGGGAAAACAGTGCTTGTCCCAAAGCATCAAGTACGGAACTACCGTTGATTTTGCTGAAATCGGGCTTGAAAATAAAGTCAAGACCTTCTTTGGCACCGCTAAGGGTAAGTGAGCGCACACAGAGGAGTATCATCAGAAAAAACAGAATAGGCATCAATATCTTAGTGTATTTTTCAATGCCTTTCTGTACTCCTAAAATGATGATGCTGGCAGTTAATGCAAAGAAAAGAAATTGGTACACCAAAGGTAAGAAAGAGCCCTGGGTGAAGGTAACGAAAAGTTGGCTGATTTCAATAGGACTCTTACCAGTAAGCTGTCCGCTGCTCGACAACACGATATAGTTGAGTGTCCAGCCGGCCACCACACTGTAGAATGCGTATATGATAAAAGCGGCGGCAATGCCAAGAAAACCTACTCCCATCCATCCTTTATGTTTCGGTGCCAATACTCTGAAAGCTCCCACTACGTTCTGCTGCGAACGACGGCCGATGATAATCTCACTCATCATGACAGGAACACCGAGCAAAAAGACAAAGACGATGTACATGATAATAAAGGCCCCTCCACCATTTTGCCCTACGGTATAAGGAAAACGCCAGATGTTGCCTAAACCGATAGCGCCGCCTGTGGCAGCTAAAATGGCTCCTAAGTTGGAGGAGAAACCGCGGTTGTTGTTGTTGAGTGGTTCCATATTTTTGTTTTTATATTGTAGAGACGCAATATCTTTTGTCTCTATGAGACTTCTTCACTCGCTTATTTTCAGCCTAAAAAAAATGGGATTATTACTTCACGATAACTAAATTTATCAGTTTTGCGATTTCAGATTCACGTTTGTTCAACTTGTCATATTTTTGAAGTATTTGGTTTGTAATTTTTTCAGAGTGCTCTTTCCCGAGTTCTTCATACAAATACTTCGCATAATGTTCAATAATTCTATACTTGAACAGCATAATACAATGATACACTTCTTCATTGAGTTTATTACAGCTGTTTTTTACATTTTCAGTACTTACTTCAAAACGGCGTAGCCATTCGGGGCTAATTCCAATTTCTTTTTCCATTAGACGCTCAATGGCATATTGTTGTATGACACTATTTTCATGATTAACAAAGACTTTTTTGATGTCATCTTGAAGAGAAACTTTGGTAGCGGTTTCAGCATATTCCTCATAAATTTTTTGAAACAAAGGCTGTTTGAAAGAAATTTCCTCTTCTGTGAATTCATTGAAAATGTATTGATCTAATCTAATTTGCTGACATTGAATTTGTCCGTCTTTTTTGTCTAACTCTGCATTTATTTCGTAAGCACCATAATTGAGCAAGAGCAAAATAATTTTTTCTTCTATACTTGTCAAAGGGTCGATGTCAGTAATAGTTGTGTCATTGCTGGAAACTTTTTCACCTGCAGGAGTGTGAATCTCAACTTCTTGTCCACTTTCCTTTTTGGCGTTCTCCTTTAGCGTTTTGACAATGTTTTTCCGCAGTTCTACGGTCAGCACCTTTTCCTCGATTCCAAAAAGTTTGGCGAGTTCTTTGATGTAAAGTTGGCGGGTAATGTCATCCTGAATCAGGGCGATGGACTGGATGATGTCTTTGACCATAGTGGCCCGCTTGGCAGGGTCGTTGCCCGCTTCGGCGGCCATCACCTTGGCTTTGAAGAGGATGAAACTGTCGGCATTATCATGCAGATAATCAGTGATTTCAGAGTCCCTATGACTTTGTGCGAAAGAGTCGGGGTCCTCCCCGTCGGGCAGCATCACCACATTGACATTGAAGCCGTTGCCCAACAGGATGTTGATGTCTTTCAGGGCGGCATTGATACCGGCACGGTCACCATCACGCAACACGGTGACATTGTTGGTCTTGGACTTCAGCAGGCGGATTTGGCCGTCGGGGAAAGCGGTACCCGAGGTGGCCACCACATTCTCGATGCCAGCTTGCACCATCGACAATACATCGGTATAGCCTTCCACCAGATACACATTGTCTTTGCTTTTGATGGTCCGCTGGGCCTGATAAAAGCCGTATAACACATTGCTCTTGTGGTAGATAGGACTTTCGGGCGAGTTGAAATATTTGGCTATCTTTTCGTCTTTTTTCAGAATACGGCCTCCAAAACCCACGGGCTTGCCCAACTTGTCATAAATGGGAAAGATGACACGGCCACGGTAAAAGTCGAAAACCTTGCCGCTTTCCGCTTTCTTGGTCAGCCCCGTCATGATCAGATGCTCTAACTGATAGCCGTTTTTCAAGGCTTCTTGGGTAAACTTGTCCCAACCGTCGGGACAGTATCCCAACTTGAATTTTTCGATGGTTTGCTGGGTGAAGCCTCTTTCCTTGAAATAGGAGAGCCCTACAGATTGTCCTTCTTCCGTATGAAGTAACTGATCGATAAAGTATTGCTCGGCAAATTTGTTTACGGCCAACAAGCTTTCTTTCAGTTTCTCCTCATCCGTCAGGTCTTCCGAGCGGGTGTCTTCCACAATGTTGATACCATATTTCTTGGCCAGATAGCGCAAAGCTTCGGGGTAGGAAATCTGCTCGTGTTTCATCACGAAATTCACGGCATTACCGCCGGTGTGGCACACAAAGCAGTTGAAAATGCCCAAGCGTGGACTCACATACATCGAAGGATTTTTATCATTGTGAAACGGACACACGCCTACCCAGTTCTGCCCGCGGCGTTTCAGCGGGACAAAATCGGCCACAACCTCCTCAATCTGGGCGGCGGAGTATATTTCATCAATGGTTTCCTTCGAGATCATTAATCGTTGACTTTGAATTTCTTGAAGATTTTATTATCCTTCATGATGTCAACCGCTCTCAGGAAGGTGTCGTCGCTGGTCAAGAAAACCTGATAGGCTTCGCCGTAGCTATAGAGGGTACGGGCGATTTCGAATTTCAAGTATTCCTTGATGTATTCAGGAGCTTTGCTGAGGTTTTTCAGACGGAGAGATTCTGCCTGCTGTTTCTGAATGTATTCGGCCAGCATTTTGTCAAATTCGGCTTTGTTGTCGAAATTCTTGCTGTACATGGAGTCGAGTTTGCCTTTGTTATCCTTGACAAAGCCTTGCAGATAAGCGGAAAAGACAAATTTCACACTATCAGTAACTCCTTCTTTCTTAGCATATTGGATAAAATCATTATACAATTTCTCATCGACAACGAAATTCTGCTTATAATCCTCAAAAGTTGGATATTTGGCTTTCATCTCATCTCGGTGACTTTCCATATAATCCATGGTGAACCCGCCGAAGACACCTTTACGGGCCAGCTCATTGTAGAAAGTGGAGTATTTGGAGGTGTCCAAAGGAATGAAAATGTCGGGCATGATGCCGCCGCCACCATAGACCACACGGCCTTTCGGGGTTTTATATTTCAATGAATCAGGGAATTTTATGCTGTCGGCAGTCAGGTATTCGCCGTGTTTGCTGCGGTTGTTGAGGTCGTTCAAATAACTCTCGATGCCATCGGAATAGGGTTTCTGGATGCAACGGCCAGTAGGAGTGTAGTAATGTGAGATGGTGAGTCGAACCATAGCCTGGTCGTTCAGATATAAAGGTTTCTGTACCAATCCTTTACCAAAGGTGCGGCGACCTACTACCAGACCACGGTCCCAGTCCTGGATACAGCCGGAAACAATTTCGGAAGCGGAGGCGGAACCTTCGTCCACCAGCACAATCAGCTTGCCTTTCTGAAATTCGCCCTTGCCGTTAGATTTGAACTGCTGTCCGGTTTTCCTGAAATTGTCGGTATAGACGATCATCTGGTCGGCACCGAGGAAGATATTGGAGATTTGGAAAGCCACATCCAGATAGCCACCACCATTGCCACGCAAGTCGAGGATGAGGTTTTTCATGCCACGGGCGGTGAGTTTGGTCAGGGCGGTGTTCACCTCGTTGGGAGAGGTCATGGCGAAGCGGTCGAGTTTGATGTAGCCGGTTTTGTCATCCACCATAAAGGAAACATTGACGCTGTTCATAGGGATTTTATCGCGGGTGATGGTGAATTCGAGCAGTTCGGGGTTGCGGCCACGTTTCACGCCGACCACCACTTTGGAGCCTTTGACGCCGCGCAAGTGGCTTTGTACCCATTTGTTGTTGACGTGTTTGCCACAGGCAACGAGTGTATCCACTTTCACGATTTTATCCCCGGCGCGCAGTCCCACCTTGTCGGATGGACCGTCGGGAATCACTTCCATCACATTGATAGTATCTTTGATCAACTGGAAAGTCACGCCGATGCCGTCAAACTTGCCTTCCAGCGGCTCATTGGTTTGTTGCACGTCTTTTTTGGGGATATAGACGGAGTGCGGGTCCAGTTCCTTCAACATCTCCACGATGCCTTTCTCCACCAGGGGTTCGAAGTTGACGGTGTCAACATACATGTCGTTGATAGCCCTCAACATTTGCGCCATCTTATTGCTGTTTTGTTGGTAGGAGGGATTTTGTGAGAAAAGAGAATAGTTGCAAAATACTGATAAAGAAATGATTAGTAAGCAAACAAATATTTTTTTCATAATAATATTTTTGAGTTCTTTAGATTTTAAATGCAAACTGCAAAGATACGAAAAAATAATTAGCAAATGAGAAAATTAGTTAATGTGCTAATTTTCAATGTGCTAATGTGCCAATGGAATTAGTAAATTAGTCAATTAGTTAATTAGCAAATGAAGAAAGGGGGAGTCTTGCACTTCGTGCTCGAGGGGAGAATGTAGGGCTGTCGTATCACGGCAGCCGCAACGGATTCAGCCCCGGCTGCCACCCTCCACTCCTCTATACTTGCAGTTGGAAAACAAAGATAACGGGCTAAAACTTGAAAAAAAATACAATTTTAGCCCAGTATTTGGTTCTGCCACCTCCTGGATTATCAAGAATATCATCGACAATCACGGTGGACTGCACAACCGCATTACCCATGAAATGTACCTGAAACCGTTTACATTGAAGGAAGTGGAACTTTATTTGAAGTCCAGAGGTGCAAGGTGGAACAGACTCTTGATTTTGCAAACTTATATGATTTTAGGAGGTGTTCCCTATTACTTGAGTCTTTTGAACACAAGTCAAAGCCTGGCAGAGAATATCGACCGTCTTTTCTTCTCTGAACAAGCGGAGTTGAAGCGTGAGTATGACAGATTATACAAATCTTTATATCGGAATCCTGATCAATATATGGACATTGTCAAAATATTGGCGGGGAACAAACAGGGTTTGACCAGAAAAGAGATCGCCACAAAGATGCATCTCAACCAGAATGGACATCTTTCCAAAATTCTGGATGATTTGACTAAATGTGGTTTTATCCGCTACTATAATGTTTCCAATAAAACATCTGGCGGCATTTACCAACTGGTTGATTTCTACTCACTTTTTTATCATGCTTTCGGAAAGAAAAAGACCACAGATGTCCACTACTGGTCGCACAGCATCAATACGCCTGTCCAGAACACTTGGTTCGGCTTGGCCTTCGAGCGTGTGTGCATGAGTCATATTCCGCAACTTCTTTATGCTCTTCATCTCGATAACATCAGAACAGAGTATTATGCATGGAGGAGTCAAAAGCAAAATCCTGCCGCCCAAATTGATTTAATCATTGATCGGGCAGACGGAATCCAGAATATCTGTGAGGTGAAATACAGCCAAACTGCCTATTCACTCACTAAAAACGAGTATGACAAGATTTTGAACAGATGCGATGGTTTCGTCAAAGAAACCCAATCCCGAAAAGGAGTTCATATAACAATGATCACCACCTTTGGTCTGAAAGAGAATGCCTATTCTTCCATAGCCCAAAACAGCGTTGTTCTTGATGATTTATTTTTAAAATAATCAGCCTATTTTGAAATTTATATTATATTGAAAATAAGTTTATTGTATAAATTTGCTTGGACATTTGTAATTCAGATAACGGGCTAAAACTTGAAAAAAAATGCAATTTTAGCCCAGTATCCTTTATTCAATTAGCAAATTAGTTAATTAGCAAATTAGTTAATGTGCTAATGTGCCAATGAAATTAGCAAATTAGTCAATTGGTTAATTAGCAAATTCCCAAAAAAAAATCTTTTGTCAATTGCTGATAGGTTTCCGACATGCTGCCGTCGGCATTACGGAGGCACAATGTCTCGGTGACACAATTTGGTGCTGTCGGGCATGTTTTTGTGAGTGCTGTGGGGGACAGGCGGTAGCCGGTGATGATGCGGTTCACGGGTTTTGACGGGGTGGGCTGAATCAGCAATTGATAGAATTTAAATAATTGATTTTGAGAAATTTGCTCAAACCTTTCGCTTTCGTTGGCGGGAAGTATCAAAAAGAATCGGCCATTGGGCGCCAGCAACTGGCAAACGGCGTCTTTCAAGTCCTCAAACGGTAGGGTGTCGTTGTGTTTGCTGATGTTTTTTTGCGGAGTATTAGGCTTGAGGGCATCTACAAAAAATGGAGGGTTGGAGACTATCAAATCAAATTTTTTGTTGTGTTTGCAGGCAAAATTCTGAATACTTTGTTGATAAAAAAGGAGGTTCTGGTAATTTCTTTGCGGAAAAATCTCCTTGCTTTTCAGAGCGTCTCCGATTGAAGGGGCGTCAATGTCAATGCCAATAATTTCATGAAAGTCTTTTTCTCCACTGGTATTTTCTTGAATTATGTTTTCTTGCAGAGCATTCTTTTGTAGAATATCCACCTTCGTGACATTTTCTTTCGCAGTCCTCTCCCTGAGAGCCTTCTGCTGCATTTTCCAAGCCAGACAGTAGGCAATTACTCCGCAGCCGCAGCCGATGTCAAGCACCCTTTTTGCTTGCTCCACAGGCGTTACAGCGGCCAACAGCAGCGCATCGGTGGAGATTTTCAGGGCGCTGTTCTCATGGTAGAGGGAGAAGTGTTTGAAGTGGAACATGTAAAAAGTATTTTTTTTAAGAAAGTGCTTTATAATTCCCCGTAAGTGGTATAAATTTATTAGTTACGGGGATTTATAGCATAAGAAATGCCTTATATTTGCCCGTAACTATATTTTATTCTTTTTAGTCGTGATGACGGAAAAGGTCGTCCAAAACCACTACTTGTTGGATAATCCCAGTGTGAATATTTCGTTTCAGACCGTATGTGGTGACAAGGGTGTAATGTATGGCTTTGCGACTTTTGGTGACCTCAGAGAAAATGTTTTTTCTGTCGCGTAGGCGTTCCTCTTCTTTCTTGGTCATTGAAAATTCCGTTTCCGAGAATTTCATTTCACAAAGGTTTATCACCTGGTCTCCACGGTCAATCAGCAGGTCGATTTGAGCTCCTTGTTCGTCTTCACTTTTGGGTTGATAAGCCCAAGAATAGACATTACTTGCGATGCCGCTGATGCCCAATGCTTGTTTGATTTGCGGGATGTGCCACAGGCAGAGTCGTTCAAAGGCCAATCCAGCCCATGTGTTATGGGTAGGGGTGTTGATGGACTTTGTCCAGTAATGCTTGTCGGTTTTCCGTTTGTTTTTAATGAAATGGAAATAGAACAAAGTAAGGGGATCTATCAGCTGGTACAGGGTGTTGCGTTCTTTTTTTCCGAGGCAGACGTAGCTGCGGATAAAACCGCTCATTTCCAAATCTTCAAGCCGTTTCGAGAAAGTCCCACTGCTTTTTTCGTCTAACACTTTTTCCAGTTCAAGACGTGTCATTCCCTTTTTCTTTTTGCCTAATGTCTCTACAATAGCCATGTAGGGCTCCGTATTTTCAAACAGGGAGGCATACAGTTCGTTGAACTCGTTTTTCAGTTTGCCATCGTTGCTGAAGAAAAGCATGTCCGTGTTTTGGGCAAGACTGTACTGGCGGTCGAGCAGGCTCCAGTAGAAAGGAACCCCTCCCATAATCATGTACGCTTCGGCAATATCCTTGCGCGACATGTTTAGTCCAGCCACATTGGCGTATTGCTCACATTCGGCCAGGCTAAACGGCAAAAGATGTATCCGCTCGGTCAGACGGTTGTGCAATCCACCACGGTTATGGAAGATTTTTTTGGTAATCCAAGAGGTGCTGCTACCGCAGATGATCAACACGATGTCCTTCTCCCGGCGCGCGGTGGCCCAGCTGTTCCAAAAATGCTCCAGTGCACTAATGAAATTGGATTTGGGAGTGTCCATCCATGACAGTTCGTCTAAAAAAACCACCTTTTTATGCTCTTTTTTTTCGGAGAGCACTTCTTCCAGCAAGGAGAAAGCTTCAAACCAAGTGCGTGGCATCCGGTATTTCTTGCCCGAAGCCGCCTGCAGGGAGTCGCGGAACCCTGCCAATTGCTTTTTTAAAGGCATTTTGGCAAAGCCAGTGTGCTGGAAGGCGAACTGATAGTTGAAGGTTTCCCGGATAAGGTAGGTTTTGCCGACGCGACGGCGACCATACACCGCACAAAACTGGGACTCCTCTTTCTGCAAAAGATTCCGCAGAATTTGTTGCTCTTTTTTTCTTCCGATTAACATGATGAGAAATTTGAATTACGGATGCAAAAATAGTAAAAAATGTCGTATAAACCCCCATAACTCAAAAAAAAATATAGTTACGGGGATTTATACAGTAAAAATTATTCTATAAATGCCCGTAATTATCGATACAAAACTCCTTAATAGTTTGCCTCAAAGAGGCGTGCCAAAGGCACGATATTCTATTAACCCCGCACAACTTGTTGTGTGGGGTGGAGAGAGACAATCCCTGTCAGCGTGCTGAAAGCACGCTATATATGCTTCAATGTGGCGTACCTACGGCACGCAGGAGTAGAGCAGTTTGCCGTATACCCCACATTGCGCTACGCTTATGCGGGGTTAATAGGATTACGTGCTTTCAGCACGGCTAATCGCTTATTGTATGCCACCTATAAAAAACTTTTAGCACCAACCTAAAAAATTAGCAACACTAGTAATGAAAAAAAAAGTAGCACTAACAACAAAAACTTTTCTTTCAAATAAAATTGATAATCTCAAAAACTTTGCGTACCTTTGCAAACCCTAAAAATAGATAATCAAGGTAAAATATAAAACAATAAATCATCATGAAAGAAAACTTGTTAATGAGCATGAATCCTTTGGTAAACTACCTGAAAAAGGATCCGAAAGAATTTACGAAAGCTGACATTATTAAGTACATCGAGGAGAAGGAAATCCCGATGGTGAACTTCCATTATGTGGCAGGTGACGGTCGTCTGAAAACCCTGAATTTCGTGCTGAATAATCGCGAATACCTCGAACAGATTCTGTCTGCTGGCGAACGTGTTGACGGTTCCAACATCTTCCCCTCTTTCATCCATGCCGGTTCCAGCGACTTGTATGTGATTCCCCGTTTCAGCACCGCTTTTTTGGATCCGTTTGCTGAAATTCCAACCATCTCTATGCTGTGCTCTTATTTCAACAAGGACGGTCAGCCGATGGAAAATTCTCCCGAATATGTGCTGCGCAAAGCTTCCGAGGCTTTCACCAAGGTGACGGGCATGAAGTTCCAAGCTATGGGTGAGCTGGAATATTACGTGATTGGCGACAAGGATGACCTGTATCTGACTCCCGACCAGCGTGGTTACCATGAATCCACTCCGTTCACCAAGTTCGAGGAATTCCGTAAAGAATGTATGCTGAACATCTCCAAGGTGGGTGGACAGATTAAATATGGTCACTCCGAAGTGGGTAATTTCACCATGGAAGATAAGATTTATGAACAGAATGAGATCGAATTTTTGGTAACTGACGTACAAGATGCCGCCGACCAGCTGATTTTAGCCAAGTGGATTATCAGAAACTTAGCTTATCAGTATGGTTTGGATGTCACTTTTGCTCCGAAAATCACCGCAGGCAAGGCTGGTAGTGGTTTGCACATCCATACCCGTATCGTCAAAGACGGCAAGAATCAGTATGTTACCAAAGGCAAGCTGAATACTATCGCTCATTCAGCTATCGCTGGTCTCATGACTTGTGCTTCCTCGCTGACCGCTTTCGGCAACACCAACCCCACCTCTTACTTCCGCTTGGTGCCTCATCAGGAAGCTCCTACCTCCATTTGCTGGGGCGACCGCAACCGTTCGGTATTGGTGAGAGTTCCGCTGGGATGGACCCACAAGAACGACATGGTAGCCATGGTCAATCCGATGGAAAAACCCGCCCGTATGGACTTGTCACAGAAACAGACTGTAGAATTCCGTTGCCCGGACGGTTCCGCCGACATATACCTGTTGTTAGCTGGTTTGTGCGTGGCTGCCCGTCATGGTTTCGAAATGGAAGGTGCTCTCGAGTTCGCTAAGAAAACTTACGTGGATGTCAATATTCACAAAGCAGAAAACAAGGCCAAAATGGAAAGTCTGGCCCAACTGCCGACTTCCTGCTGGGAATCTGCCGACGAACTGAGTGCCCACAGAGACATTTTCGAGCAACACGGTGTGTTCAATGCCGAAATGATTGATGACATCATCAAGATGCTGAAATCTTATCAGGATAAGAACATCCGTGAGGAAATTGCCAAACATCCTGAAAAGATGCTTGAATTAGTACACAATTACTTCCACTGCGGATAATTAGTGAACAGGGGACAGGGGTCAGGTTACAGTAATCATATCTGACCCCTGTAACCTATAACCTGTAACCTGATATGGAATTTGCATTGTATATAATCGGTACGCTCCTCGTGGCGGTGGTGGTTTTCCTGACTGCCTTCTTCTCCATGCGCATGTTTATCAGAAATGATGAACGCAAGCGTTTGCTGGAATTAAAGGAGCATAACAAGTCGGTGATTGCCCCTGTGCGTTTGCAGGCCTATGAACGGATGGCCTTGTTTTTGGAACGTATAGAGCCTAACCAATTGATTTTGAGATTAAACGATGGCAACACCCTGAATGCTGATTTGCGGGTGCTGCTGATTTCTTCTATCCGCGCCGAATTCGAACACAATCTGTCACAGCAGATTTACCTTTCTTCCGACGTATGGAACCAGATATGCAACGCCAAGGAGGAAACCATCCGCATCATCAATATCAGCTCAGGTAAAATTGCCCAGGATGCACCTGGCATTGAGTTGGTGACATCGATTTTGGAACAGACCGCCGGCCAGTCTCCCATCGCTCCGGCCATGGAAGCACTGAAAGAAGAAATCAGACTGATATTTTAAAACTGAAAATTGAAAGTTATTAATTGAGTTTTGAATTCTGATCTCTATCCTGTAATCCTGTAATCCCGTAATCTAAATTTTATGACAAAAAAATTTATAGCGTTTTTCATCTTACTGACCAGTGTGCTGTTTGGAATGGCACAGAGCACTGTGAAAGGTTTTGTCTATGATGCCACCAGCGGTGAGCCCGTGGGCTATTGTCCGGTGAGTCTGCAAGGCACAAGCTATGGTGCCATGACGGAATCCAATGGTAACTTTATCATCGACAAGGTGCCAAGTGGACGTTATGTGCTGATTATCAATTTTTTCGGCTATGACACTTTCACGGATACCATAGAGGCTACGGGAAGAACAATTATCAAACGCTATATGATCAATCCGTCAAAGGTGTCATTGGATGAGGTTCAGGTAACAGCGGAAACCGACCGTAAGGTGCAGGAAACACGTACGGCGGTCATCAGCATCTCCCCCAAAGAGATTTCCAAAATGCCCGCCATTGGTGGTCAGCCCGACTTTGCCCAGTATTTGCAAGTGCTGCCGGGTATTATCTCTACCGGTGACCAGGGTGGACAGTTGTATGTGCGTGGTGGTACGCCTATCCAGAACATGCTGCTGTTGGACGGTATGATTGTCTTCAATCCCTTCCATTCCATTGGTCTGTTTTCAGTTTTTGACATGGATATCATGAGCAGTGCTGATATCTATACTGGTGGTTTTGGCGCTGAATTTGGCGGCAGAATCTCATCAGTCATGAATATCAAAACCAAGGATGGTAACAAGAAACGCTTGTCGGGTAAGATAGATTTGAGTAATATCGGTGCCCAGGTGCTATTGGAAGGTCCTATTGTTAAACTGAAAGAGGGAAGAAAAACTTCCATGAGCTTTATTCTGTCAGGCAAAGGCTCTTTTTTGGAACAGTCCGCCAAAGTTTTTTATCCCTATGTGAAAAACGAGAATGGCCTGCCGTATAATTTCTTGGATTTGTATGGAAAAGTGACCATCGCATCCCAAGGTGGCTCCAAATTCAATATCTTCGGTTTCAATTTCATGGATAGGGTCAACTATAACAGTTCGATACAGTATAATTGGAACAACTGGGGGGTGGGAGCCAACTTTCTCATAGTGCCCGGTCAGGCCAATACTACCATAGAAGGAGCTTTCTCTTATTCTGATTATGTTTCAAAAATCAATGACCCCGCATATCAGAATGAGGGTTCTTATAGCAAATATACCCATACCGGCGGCTTTAATTTCAGCATGGTATTCAATTATTATATAGGCCGTAGTGTGTTTAACATAGGTATCAATGCGGTGGGTTTCAATACGGAATATAAATATTGGACAAAATATGGGGAGAAGGAATATCCCAAAGACCATACCACGGACTTTTCAGCCTTTGTCAAATATAAGTATAATTATAAGAACAAATTGTTGATAGAACCCAGTTTCCGTTTGCAATACTACACTTCGCTGAGCAAGGTGTCACCGGAACCGCGTTTGGCTTTGAAATACAATATTACCAAGCAAATCCGTCTGAAGATGTCGGGTGGTATGTACTCGCAGAATTATGTGGCTGTCACCTCAGACCGCGATGTGGTAAACCTTTTCTATGGCTATATTTCCAGTCCCTCATCCCTGAGCATAACCCCCACTTTGCCCAATGGGAAGAAACCCAAACACAGACTGCAAACCTCGCAGCATGCGGTTTTGGGACTCGAATTGGATGTGTTGAAGTACACGAGCATCAATGTTGAGGGTTATTACAAACATTTTTCTCAGTTGATTTCTGTGAACCGTTATATGATGGATGAGTCTGCCGATGAAATTTTCATGTGGGAGCAAGGCCATGCGTTTGGTGGCGATATTTCTATCAAATTTGAATACAAGGGCTTGTATCTCTGGGGTGTATATTCTTTAGGTTGGGTGAAGCGTACTGATACAGAGGTGACTTACTCTCCGAACTTTGACCGTCGCCATAATGTTAATATTTTGGCCTCATACGCCTTTGGTAAACGCCGCTCCTGGCAGATTGATGTGCGTTGGAACTTCGGTTCGGGTTTCCCGTTCACGCAGACCATGGCCTTCTATCCCAGTTTTATCCCGAGTGGCGGCATTGGCGATGACATCATTCATGCCAACGAAGAATTGGATTTTGTGCTGGATGAGTTGAACGGCGGACGTTTACCGGCCTACCACCGTTTGGATATTGGTTTTAAGAAGAAATTCTTCATTGGCGAGCGCCATTCCATCGAATTAAGCGCATCCCTTACCAACGTGTATAACTACAGCAACGTGTTTTACGTCAATCGTATCACCAACGAGGTGGTGTATCAGCTTCCTTTCCTGTATTATTTTGGGATGAACTGGAGATTCTAAATTTAATGTGCTAATTAGCAAATGTGCTAATGTGCCAATTGAATTAGTTAATTAGCAAATTAGTTAATTAATGAATTAGTTTATTGGGGCTATGGTAGAGGTAATTTAGCAAACTGCACTTTGGGAAGGGATTACTTCATTTCTTTTTTTAGGTAGTCGGATGGACTTTGACCATATTTCTTCTTGAAAGAACGGAGGAATGTAGTGTATGAGTTGAAGCCCGAAAGGGTAGCGATCTCTTCTATTGAATAAGAATGGTTGCTATTGTTGATTTCCAAAAATTTTTTTGCTTCCTCCAAACGAAAATCGTTGATGTATTCGTAAAAAGTCTTGTGCTTTTCCTGATTGATATAGTTGCTCAAATATTGACGATTGGTGCCCAAATACCTTGCTAACTTTTGCAGTGTGAGATCAGGCTCCATGTAATATTGCTTTTCACTTATTATATTCTCAATATTCATGTTCAGCAGGATTTCATGATAGGGAGAAGTATAAGAAGCGTCCGTCAAAAGGTTTTCCTCAGTTGGATTTTGATTTTCTATCGCATTGTTCTCTTCGGGGTTGTTTTCTTCAGAAGTCAGGATAAAAACTTGCTGACGGATTATTTTTACCGTAAAAATTACCACAAAGATGAGAGAAAGGAAACAATAGCAAGTGTCAAACAGAAGATTTCGGTCGGCTGAGGATGCTGAAAACCAGGTTTGCTGCGAAAAACTCTCGAAAGCCCACACTAATTGGACCACAAATAGGGTGACTATTAGGATGAAACCCCATCGCAGGTCGAAATATTCCATATTTCCCACATTGTTTTCCAACATTTTAGTGTATTTTTTGATGGAGATTAACAAGCAAACCAACAAAACAGAAGAGGCTGCGAGGGTGTATATCTGGACGACTGAATAAACAATGGGATTGCCTGAGAAAGCGAAAAACAGCGTGGCGATAATGAAAGGGATTTCCAGAAGCAAAAGTTGTCGGATGTTGTAACGATTGGGAAAAACAAGGGAAACCGCAAACATCATGTAACCACCCACAGTCATATAGTCGTATAGAATTAGTAACGTATTGATATATTCGTAATTGGGAAGATTCTGGCAAGCCAACATCACAAAATTGTTGAAGAAGCCGAAGGAATGCATCACTAACACGGCGGCGAATATTCGTTGAAACAAGTATATACGATGATGACGAAACATGTATATGCTAAGGCAAAGCAATACTGCCTGGGTAAAACCAGAGGCAAGGCAAAGCAGTAATTCGTAAAAAAGATCCGTGTTCATGTTGGTAACAGTGCAGAGATTTTAATGGTATTTTGGATAAAATTATTATTGCAGGGACGCAATTTATAGCGTCTGCATAAAATATAGAGGCAAAAATACGATTTTTTATGGTTCTTATTTCGTAAAAACGGCAGAAATCACTGATAATTGCTGTTTTTTACGCTTTGCAAATTGGTTTTTTACGGAATGAAACAATCATTCTGCATGTTTTTTTGTATTTTTGCAATTTATGTTTGAACAATACCATCTTTGGATTAAGGGTGTGAACATTAAAAAAACAAGAAAAAATTTAAGAAACGAAATACAAGGCAGATGAAAAAATTTACCTTTTTGATGATTCTCATGCTTTTGGCGGTATGCGGTATGATGGCGCAGGCTCCAGAGAAATTCACCTACCAGGCAGTGGTGCGAAATGCCAATAATCAACTCATGACGAATACATTGGTTGGCGTCAGGGTAAGCATTTTGCAGGGAAGTTCCACAGGCAGTGTGGTCTATTCGGAAACGCAAATGCTGAGCACCAACGCTAACGGTTTGATGACACTGAATATCGGTGATGGGAATATTGTTTATGGCAATTTCAGTACGATCAATTGGGGAAACGGCCCTTTTTTCCTCAAGTCGGAGATAGACATTTCTGGCGGCAATAATTACACGATATCCAGCATGCAGCAGTTGCTGAGTGTGCCGTATGCTTTGTATTCGAGCAAGGCGGGCAATGTTCCGGCTTTTACGGTGGTGCCTACCGACACAGGCTATGTCATCAGCATTAGCCAAGATGGGGCAGCAACACAGACCTTTGTACTTCGACATGGTGCTCCTGGTCCGCAAGGTCCACAGGGTGAAACCGGTCCGCAGGGTCCACAAGGTCCGCAAGGAGACCCGGGAGCCACTGGTGCTCAGGGTCCACAGGGAGATCCAGGTGCTACTGGCGCCCAAGGACCGCAGGGTGAGACGGGTGCTACCGGTCAACAGGGCCCCCAAGGCCAGCAAGGTATCCAGGGTGAACAAGGACCTGCGGGTTTTTCTCCTCAAGTAACTACTATTTCCGCTGGCGATAGCACAGTGGTGATGATTACGGATGCGGAAGCTCAACATCGTTTTGTGATTTATAATGGTGCCCAAGGTCCGCAAGGACCACAAGGTGAGCAAGGTATCCAAGGCCCACAGGGTCCACAGGGAGAGACGGGTGCTACCGGTCAGCAAGGTCCACAGGGTCCCCAAGGTGAGCAGGGTATTCAAGGTCCACAAGGACCTCAGGGTGAGACGGGTGCTACCGGTCAGCAAGGTCCACAGGGTCCCCAAGGTGAGCAGGGTATCCAAGGTCCGCAAGGACCGCAGGGTGAAACGGGTGCTACCGGTCAACAAGGTCCGCAGGGACCACAGGGTGAGCAAGGTCCTGCGGGTTTCTCTCCAATGGTGAGCACCATTTCCGCTGGCGACAGTACGGTGGTGGTCATCACAGATGCGGAAATACAGCACCGTTTTGTTATCTATAATGGTACTCAAGGACCGCAGGGTGAGCCTGGTGTGGGAATACCTCAAACGCTCTCCCTTGAGGGAAACAGCTTGTCTATTTCTGATGGCAATAGTGTGACCCTTCCGGCCATTCCCACTAACTTGGGTGCTTTTACTAACGATGTGGGATACATTACCATGGACTCTGTTCCAAATGATATTAGTGTCTTTAACAATGACGCGGGCTACATGACAGGCTATACCGAGACCGACCCGCAGTACAATGCCTGGAATAAAGACTATAACGACTTGATTAACAAGCCTGTGATTCCGAATGCTGCCAACAATGCCACGCTGACTATCCAGCGGAATGGCAGCACGGTGGGCACGTTTTCGGCAGATGCCACCGCCGATGAGACCGTCAACATTGCTGTGCCGACGACCACCAGTGAGTTAACCAACAACAGCGGTTTTGTCACTGCCGACCAGCTGACCATACTGCTCGGCACAATAAACCATCGGATGGACAGTCTGCAAACACTTGTTTCTGAGCAAAATAATGAAATTTCAGCACTGTCCCATACGGTGGACAGCCTACAGGAAATACTCACTCCACCCACAGACATTACTCCGTGGAATACTTCTGTAACAAATGAGACAGCCTGCGAGACTTTCAGCTGGAATGGCGAAATCTATACCCAAAGCGGTATCTATCTGCACGGCTGGACTGATGTGGATGGCACAAATAATATCGAAGCTCTGAATCTGACCATTATCCATCACGATACCACCTATTTGCAGGCTGAGGCATGCGACAGTTATATATGGAATGGTATAACATACACTGAATCAGGTGATTATTTTTATAGAATATCAAATAGGATTGGCTGCGACAGCATGATCTTCCTGCATCTGACCATATATAATAGTACCCATAATGTAATTACGGCAGATACTTGCGAGAGTTACACTTGGAATGGGCAGACTTATACCGAGAGCGGCACTTACACGTATGCATACACCAATGGGGACGGTTGTGTTAGCGTGGACACTCTCCACCTGACCATCCACCAAGGCACATACAATGTGGATACCGTGACGGCCTGCGAAAGCTATACTTGGCATGATTCCACTTATACTAAAAACGGTATCTATACTTATGCCTACGAGAATGAATATGGATGTGCCAGTGTGGACACTCTTTACCTGACAGTGCATTACGGCACGCACAATGTGGAGAGCTTAAATGCCTGCGGTTCGTACGAATGGCATGGACAAACATACACCGAAAGTGGCACCTATACCTACGCTTACAACAACGAGTATGGATGCCCTAGTGTGGACACACTGAAGGTGGTGGTGGTCTTAGTGGATGAAAAATCCTGCTCCTTGGCTCCTTGCGTCACCGATGTGGACGGCAATATGTACAGCACCGTGCAGATTGGCGGCCAGTGTTGGATGCGCAGCAACCTGCGTACCACGCATTTCCCCGACGGAACCAGCATTTTGTATGGCGGTAACGACAATCCCTGGAGCAACACCGAACCATATTATTATGAATACAGCAATTGTTTCACCTTGGAGCAGCGTGGTTATGCCTATAACTGGCTGGCGATGACTCATGGGGAAAACAGTAGCGACACCAGCACTATCGGAATACAGGGCATCTGTCCCGACGGCTGGCATGTGCCTACCAATGAGGAATGGACGCAGCTGACGGATTATATAAGTGCCCAAAACAATTATATTTGTGATAATAACAACACGTATATAGCCAAGGCACTGGCTTCTAATACAGCATATTGGGGAAACAGTAATGGTACATGCCCTTGTTGTCCGAGTATAAACCAAAACGAGAATAATGCAACAGGTTTCAACGCAGTGCCGGCAGCCAGTTATTATGCTTGCTATTATACGGCAGGGTTCTGGAGTTCCTCTTTTATATCAGACAGAAACTTGTATGACTATAGAATAATTCAATCCAATGAACCTGTTGTAAAATCACTTTCTAGCTATAATATTGACAAAAGAGCACCGCATGCCGTGCGCTGTGTGTATGACATTTCCGCCTGTGGTACTGAATTTGAGGGCTCACACAATGTGGAGACCGATACGACATGCGACAGCTACACTTGGCACGGACAGACGTACACCGAAAGCGGCACTTATACCTACGCTTACCAAAATATCTATGGTTGTCCCAGCGAGGACACGCTGAAATTGACCGTTTATCAGGGATGTACCATTGACGAGAAATCCTGCCCGGGTACACCTATAATGATGGACATAGACAGCAACGTTTACAGCACCGTACAAATTGGCGACCAGTGCTGGATGCGTTCCAATTTGCGTGCCACGCGCTACGCCGACGGCACCGCTGTTCCCGCAGGCAATTCAGCCTACAGCGAAACAGATCCTTACTATTATGACTACGAAAATTGCTTCACCTTGCCAGAGCGCGGGTACTATTACAACTGGCCTGCCGTGATGCATGGCCAGCCCTCCAGCACCACCAATCCCAGCGAGGTGCAAGGCATCTGCCCCGACGGCTGGCATGTGCCCAGCGAACTCGAGTGGAAACAGATGAGAGACTATGTGACCAGCAAAAGCGAATATTATTGTGATAGATTCAATTACTTCTCAGATGCTTCGTTGGCTTCCAACACAGGATGGATTAATCGTGGCGTGCAATGTGCTCCTGGTGACAACATTACCCATAATGCCACTGGCTTCAGTGCGATGCCAGCGGGATTTTACCAGCTTGTCGGCAGAATAGGGTATGCAAGTTATGTTCTTAATGGAGCGGATTGCTCTATGGGGGCTTATTTCTGGTGCTCCACGGAAAACAGTGCAAATAAGGCCTATTATCAAACTATTCCATACGGTAGTTCATTAAATGTGTCTAAAGATATGGGCTTTTCGGTGCGGTGTGTTATGAATGCGGAGGCGGATTCTTTAGGTTACACAATAGACGAAAAATCCTGCCCGGGTACCCCTTCTGTTACGGATATTGACGGCAACACGTATGGCACCGTGCAGCTTGGCGAGCAGTGCTGGATGCGCTCCAATTTGCGTGCCACGCGCTACGCCGACGGCACCGCCGTTCCCGCAGGCCATACGAACTTCAGCAAAACGGAACCTTATTACTATGACTTCTCCGGCCAAGGTGGCGACGGCACCAGCCAATACTTTCCCTTGTCCAAGCGCGGTTACCTGTACAACTGGGTGGCGGCGATGCATGGCGCGGCATCCAGCAACACCAACCCCAGCCAAGTGCAAGGCATCTGCCCCGATGGCTGGCATGTGCCCAGCAACGAAGAGTGGACACAATTGGAAAACTACGTGACAAGCCAAAACCAGTACTCGTGCTGTACTGATGTCTTCGGCAACAATTCCTGCTTTGCCAAGGCGTTGACCTCTACTTTGGGATGGAAGTACTGTAATGGCAGTAGCAACTGTTACCCTGGCTATAATCCTTCCGCAAACAACGCCACCGGCTTCAACGCAATGCCAGTGGGTATTTATGCTTACAATGGCTATCAAAGTGCTACCGAGGTGACTTGGTTTTTGAGTTCCACCGAAAACGACAGTGCCTCAATTCATTTTTGTATGCTTTGGTACGATGGAACTTATTTGGGAAGATTCATTGAACCCAAAGACAAAGGATATTCCGTCCGCTGTTTGAGAAACGATTGCGGTACGCATAATGTGGAAACGGTGATTGTTGTCGACTCCCCCACTTACACTTGGCATGGGCAGACGTACAACGAGGACGGCACCTATACCTTTGCCTATTTCAACGAAGCCGGTTGCCGGAGTGTGGATACGCTGAAACTGAAAATCAACTATTTCACTGTGGATGAGAAATCCTGTCCGGGGACTCCTTCTGTTACGGACGTTGACGGGAACATGTATAGCACCGTACAAATTGGCGACCAGTGCTGGATGCGTTCCAATTTGCGTACCACGCGATACGCCGACGGCACCGCTGTTCCTATAGGAAACAGTTCCAGCATTACCGATCCTTATTATTACGATTACTCCAACCAAAGATTTACATTGCGAGAGCGCGGTTACCTGTACAACTGGCCTGCTATTATGCATAACCAATCTTCCAGCAACACCGTTCCCAGCAATGTGCAAGGTATCTGTCCCAATGGTTGGCACCTGCCTTCCTATGCAGAGTGGACGGAATTGGAAAACTATGTGAAAAGTCAAAGTCAATACCGATGCGGCGGCAATAGCAACGACATCGCCAAAGCTATGGTTTCTACTTATGGTTGGAAGAATTATAACAATGCGGTCAGCTGTCTCCCAGGTACTGATACGGCCACAAACAATGCTACTGGCTTTAGTGCAATACCTGCTGGCGTATGTGCTTATGGTAATTTAAGTTCATGTTATGAAAACTGTTTTTTATGGAGTGCAACCGATTATGGTAATGGCAGTACCACTGCATGGTATCGTAGATTGCATAATGGTAACACTAATTTTCCAATTGATAGAAATGTAAAGAGTTATGGTTGTTCCGTTCGTTGCTTGAAAGACACCGCCTCTTCCGGAAGCGACACCCCGTGTATCGGCACGCACAATGTGGAGACGGAAAGCTCCTGCGGAAACTACACCTGGCACGGGCAGACGTACAGCGAGAGCGGCACCTACACGTATGCTTACACCAACAATGATGGATGCGCCAGTGTGGATACACTGAAGTTGACCATCAACCAGCCAGCCAACCCGTTCGTGTGCGGCACCGACAAAGTTAAAGACCATCAGAATAACGAATACAATACGGTGCAGATTGGCGAACAATGCTGGATGAAAGAGAACATGCGCTGCACCACCTCGCCTACCACAGGCACTCTGATTTTAGAGACTTCCGCAAGTGGAACCTCTTACACAGGCAAAAAGGCCTACTACGTGAACGGCAATCCGGACAACACACTTTTTTATGGCCTGCTCTACAACTGGAACGCCACTGTGGACACGTTCAACACGGCATACGGAGAAACCTCCACAAACTCGAACTCTTCGTATGCGGTATCCGTCATTTTTAACGGCCATCGCAGGGGTATCTGTCCCGAAGGGTGGCACGTGCCTTCCGATGCGGAATGGACACAGCTCACCGACTACGTGAACAGTCAGGAGCAATACCGGTGCAATGGCACAAACGGGTATATAGCGAAAGCGTTGGCCTCTCCCACGGGATGGAGTGTGAACAGCAGTTCATGCGGCGTGGGCAACAGCTCAACCAACAATCTGACAGGTTTTACGGCCGTTCCGGCAGGTTTTTATGATGGCTCCTTCAACCATTTCGGCATAGGTGTGGATCTCTGTTCTACCACTCAGCAAGGAAACATAAGTTCTACCGTTTGGCGATGGTATATGTTTACCCAAAGCAACTCTGCCGGAATGTCCCGAGTCTATGATCTTGGAAAGAATCAAGGGTCGTCCGTTCGTTGCTTGAAAGACACCGCCTCTTCCGGAAGCGACACCCCGTGTATCGGCACGCACAATGTGGAGACGGAAAGCTCCTGCGGAAACTACACCTGGCACGGGCAGACCTACACCCAAAGCGGCACCTATATGTATGCCTACACCAACAATGATGGATGTGCCAGTGTGGATACGCTGAAACTGACGATTAATCTTCCGGTGGCTTCGACGAACTTAGCCACCGCGTGCGAGTCCTACTCTTGGAACGGGCAGACCTACACCGAAAGTGGTGACTACACGCAAACCCTCACCGCCGCCAACGGCTGCGATAGTGTTGTAACCTTGCACCTAACCATCCATCAGCCGGTGACCACGACAAATTCAGCCACCGCATGCGAGAGCTACACTTGGCATGAGCAAACTTATACCCAAAGTGGCGATTACACGTACAATTACACCAACGAACACGGCTGCCCTTGCACGGAAACGTTGCACCTGACCATCTATCAGCCAGTGAACACAACAAGTTCGGCCACTGCGTGCGAGTCCTACACTTGGCATGAGCAGATTTATACCCAAAATGGCGATTACACATACAATTACACCAACGAGCAGGGCTGCCCTTGCACGGAAACGTTGAATTTGACCATTAATCACGGTTCGCACAACGTCTTTACCGAAACGGCGGAAGGCTCCTACACATGGCACGAACAAACTTATACTACCAGCGGCACTTACATCTATACCTACAATAACGAAAACGATTGCCCCAGCGTGGACACGCTCTATCTGACTGTTTCCTCCGTTACTCCCATTATACCTACTGATACAGTAGAAGACGGCCAACCTTGTCCGGGCACGCCTACGGTAGCCGACCACGAGGGCAATGTGTATAACACCGTGCAAATCGGCACCCAGTGCTGGACCAAGGAGAATATGCGATGCACCACCTCGCCGAAGGGCTATCTCAGGGCAGGCGACACCCTTTCCTACTCTGTGCCTTACTATTTCGATGACAACACATCCCCCATCCCGTTGGCAGACCGTGGCTTGCTTTACAACTGGGTGGGCGCGATGGACACCACGGCTAATACCAGTAGTTCTTTTTATAATTGGCGCGGAATCTGTCCTGCGGGCTGGCATGTGCCACAAGACGGAGAGTGGGGAACTCTGGTAAGATATGTGAGCAGTCAAAGCAACTACCTGTGCAACAACAATACATCCAACATTGGCAAGGCATTGGCTTCAACCCAGTATTGGACGGAGACAACGAACAGTAATCAATATTGTTTTGTTGGTTACAACCAGTCTGCCAACAATGCTACGGGTTTCTCGGCGGTTCCTGCAGGCTGCTTCAACGGTTCAGAGTTCGTCAATTCGGGCATTTATGCCCAATTCTGTTCATCCTCGTCAGGCATGACAAAATACCTATGGAGCAGGAAAATAATTAATAACGAAAGAGAAGTGACCAGAATATACAGTACATCCAAGAGATTGGGCCTTTCCGTCCGCTGCCTGAAAGACACCGTCCCCGCTATCGGTAGCGATACCTTATGCATCGGCACACACAATGTGGAAATGGAAAACGCCTGCGAAAATTACACCTGGCATGGGCAGACCTACACCCAAAGCGGAACGTACACATACGCCTACACCAACGACGGCGGGTGCGCCAGCGTGGACACGCTTTTCTTGACCATTTACAATGGCACACACAACACTTACACCGAATCGGCAGAAGGCTCTTACATCTGGCATGAGCAGACGTACAGCGAGAGCGGTACCTACACATACGCCTACAATAATGCGCAGGGTTGTGCCAGTGTCGATACCCTCCACCTGACCATCACCTCCGTTATTCCCGATATTCCTGATGGACCGGCAGAAGACGGTCAGCCTTGTCCGGGTGCGAATACGGTAACCGACCACGAAGGCAATGTGTATAACACCGTGCAAATCGGCAACCAGTGTTGGACCAAGGAGAACATGCGCTGCACCACCTCTCCCAGCTCAGGTACCACCATTTTAGAGGTCTATCCCAATGGCACCTCTTACACAGGCAAGAAAGCCTACTATGTGAACGGAAATTCCTACAACACCCCCTCATACGGACTGCTGTACAACTGGAACGCGGCGGTCGATACATTCAACACGGCATACGGGGAGACTTCCACCAACTCAAACTCCAGCAATGCGGTGTCCGTCGCATTCACCAGCCATCGCAGAGGCATCTGTCCGCAAGGCTGGCATGTGCCCTCCGATGCAGAATGGACACAGTTGATAAACTACGTTTCTTCGAAGAGCCGGTACCAATGCGGCTCCACCGGCGGCTCTATCGCTAAGGCATTGGCCGACACCACGGGCTGGAATATATATTCCATTCCATGCGCTATGGGCAACGACCTTTCCGCAAACAACGCCACGGGCTTTAGTGCGTTGCCTGCCGGTGCTTACTTCGGTAGTTTTTACTACTTCGGAGATGCTGCTGACTTTTGGAGTACCACTTCAATCTACAGCAACTCCGCCTACTACAAATACCTCTACTATGACTACGCCGGCGTATACCAAGACCTCGGCAATATATACTGCGGAATATCCGTCCGCTGCCTGATGGACTCCGCTATCGGTGGCGATACCCCATGCATCAGCACATACAATGTGGAGACGGAAAATGCTTGTGAATCTTTCACTTGGCACGGGCAGACCTACACCCAAAGCGGAACATACACATACTCCTACACCAACGACAATGGCTGCGCCAGTATGGATACACTATTCTTGACCATTTATAATGGCACACACAACACTTACACCGAATCGGCAGAAGGCTCTTACATCTGGCATGAGCAGACGTACAGCGAGAGCGGTACCTACACATACACTTACAACAATGCGCAGGGTTGTGCCAGTGTCGATACCCTCCACCTGACCATCACCTCCGTTATTCCCGATATTCCTGATGGACCGGCAGAAGACGGTCAGCCTTGTCCGGGTGCGAATGCGGTGGCCGACCACGAGGGCAACATTTATAATACGGTGAAAATCGGCAACCAATGCTGGACCAAGGAGAACATGCGCTGCACCACCTCGCCCAGCACAGGAAGCAGTCTGCTGTCGGAATATAGCACGGCCGCCAGCAAGTCGGCGAGCTGGCACTCCGGCAATATATCACACGATCCCGCCTACGGTCTGCTCTACAACTGGTGCGCCGCCGTGGACACCTTCTTGGTTACGGGGGGTGCTCCTGAGGTTGCAAACGCGACATCCAGTTTGAAGTTGTACAGCACATTCAACGGCTACCGCAGAGGCATCTGCCCCATAGGATGGCACGTGCCTTCCGAACAAGAGTGGCTGCAGCTGTTGACGTATGTATATAACCAAGGTTTTCTGTGTGATGATTGTGACGATCCGTATCTTGAAGACTATAATGTGTCATGCATAGCCAAGGCGATGTCTTCCACCACGGGGTGGAACACGGATAATGACGAGTGCTCTGTAGGCTACAATATGTTGTCCAACAATGCCACAGGCTTCAAAGCCTTGCCAGCCGGCCGCTATGCAAGCGGAAATTACAGTTCCTTTGGCAATTACACTTATTTCTGGTCCTCCACCGAGGACTACGACCGATACAGCACCTGGGCATACTACACCAATTGGGGATACTACTACTCCAATGTGGAACGAGGTGAAACCCCGAAAGCCTGCAAATTCTCGGTACGTTGTGTAAAGGACACCATTTCCTCTCATGGTGGCGGCGATTGCATCGGCTCACACAATGAGGAAAGTGGAAGTGCCTGCGATTCATATAATTGGCGTGGAGGAACCTACACCGAAAGCGGTAAATACGTTTACGCATACGTCAACGCGCAAGGCTGCCCCAGCGCAGACACCCTGCACCTGGTCATCCACAAGCCGACAATTACGACAAATTCCGCCGCCGCCTGCGAATCGTATAATTGGCACGGACAAACCCTCACCGAAAGCGGAACTCACACACATAATTACGAAAACGAGTTTGGCTGTGCCAGCACGGAAACCCTGAACCTGATCATCTATCATGGCACACATGAGGTCTTTACGGCTGAAGATTGCGAATCCTATACCTGGCATGGCACCACTTACAGTGCAAGCGGCAAATACACTTATGCCTATACCAACGATCATGGCTGCCCCAGCATGGATACCCTGTACTTGGCCATCAAGGATCATGTGAATTTGACAACCGCCGCCGGAGCTTGTGAAGAATACAATTGGCGCGGGCAAACCCTTACGGCAAGTGGTTCCTATACCGCCGATTTCACTAACGACCATGGTTGTTCCTGCACAGAAACGCTGAACTTGACCATCTATCATGGCACGGGCACCACCTATACGGAAACCGCTTGTACCCGTTATAATTGGCATGATTCCATTTATGACAAAAACGGAGAATACACGTATGCCTACTCCGATGAACACGGCTGCCCCAGCGTGGACACGCTCCGCCTGACCATTGGCAATCCCTGCGCCGGCACTCCCACGGTAACTGACCATCAAGGCAATGTTTATAACACCGTGCAAATCGGCAGCCAATGCTGGACCAAGGAGAACATGCGTTGCTCCACTTCGCCGAGTACGGGAACAAATCTGTTGAGGTCGGATTATCCTGATACTTTGACCTATTCGGGAAAGATGGCCTATTATGTGAACCATGATCCCTCCACGGCTGCGACATACGGGCTGCTCTACAATTGGAATGCGGCAGTAGATGTGTGGAATCAAGATTATTCGGAAACACACATCAGTTGGTGGCCCGATTCTGCTGTCAACATCACGTTCAGCGGTCATCGCCGAGGTATCTGTCCACAAGGATGGCATGTGCCGAGCGATGCCGAATGGGCACAGATGATCAACTATGTGAAAAGTCAGAGCGAATATGTGTGCGGCAACAGCAGTGACAATATTGCCAAAGCACTGGCTATTGACACGGGTTGGGTCACAAGTACAATCTATGAAGATTTGGGGCAGGGATACTACGATCTCCTTGATTCTTTTGGCGTTCAGGTAGGGGGTGAATGTGCTGTGTGCAACAATCAAAGTTCGAACAATGCCACTTGCTTTTCAGCCCTCCCCGCCGGCTATTACTACGGCACCGACAACATCTGGAATGCCACCGGTTTCGATCCGAACAGTAGTGCGAATTTCTTCAGTTCCACCCAAATGTACCAAGATGATCCCAATGTGGATTCCAGTTTTTCAAACATGTACATCGCTAACGCCTACGGCTACGGCATATTTCATTTTGGCAGAAACGTGGTCAGAAGTGCTACCACCAAGCGTTATGGTAATTCGGTGCGGTGTGTGAAAAATGAATGAATTATAGAGACGGGGCACGCCCCGTCTCTAAATATGCATACGTCTTCTCTACATAAATGACACTTTTTGTAACTCTTTGCCAATGGTGTGGAGTCCATCAATGATCCGCTCACATTGCTCTGGTCGGGGGCGCGAAACGAAATTGGCATAGTGAGAAAGCTGCGCATGGCGGATACTATTAATATGAAGAGGAACTTTCCCAGTATTCCCAGGTTTCAGTGATGTTCTGGTAAGTAATACGAAAACTGTTTTTATCCAAATACTCCGCTTTTATAGGGATGTTTTCATAATTGGCCTTTTGCGTCTCAAGTTCTACAGCGCCTTCGGAAAAATAGAATTCGTATTTTTCTTTGCGACTAATGGTTTTTGTGATGTCAAACTTCTGCTTAATGAGACCGTTTTGGCTGTATATGAACATGCCGTTGCCTGAAAGGGTGTAGTATTTTTCGGAAAATAGGAGAACACCCTCATTGGCCAAAGACTTGATGTACAAGTTGCAGTAGCATCCGTTGTTTTCGGTGCTGTCCATTTGGATGAGCCATTGGTCATTGCTCTTGCTGATATGCATTTTTTCCCCTTCACTGTAACTATTGTAGAAAATAGGCAGGTCTCCATGGTTTTCAATATACGCATTGTTCTTAGTAACAAGCCAGTTGGAACCATCAGCCCTGAGTGATTTTCCGTAGGTGTTGATGGTGAACATTTTATTGGCCCCATTATAAATAGTGAATACGTCGTTTCCCTCCTCACGTATCCGATAATACGGGAAATACCGGTCTTCAATATGTCTTCTCAAATCCTCGTTGTCGGTATTAATCCAAACATCGAGATGAAACATGGGTATGACATCGTTTTCTATCATCATCTTGCTGGCTTTGTACCAAGAATCATGGATTTCCTTGCCTTTTTGGGTCAGCTTGCCCCGTTCTTCACGACCGCAGCCTATGCAAATCAGTGCGATAAGCGTTACTATCAATATATTTTTTTTCATGATATTTTTAAACTGAATATTTACTGATTACTTTTTTTCTTGCTGTTGAAATTATAGCCGAAGCCAGCCTGTATGATGCCTTTGTATCCAAAACCAAGTTCAGCGAAACCATACCATTTTTTGCCCACATGGATACCTACCGCTGTGAGATGTATGGCGAGACCACAAAAAGTCTCGTCCCATGTGGGAGGTTTTGGGGAGTAAAATTTGTCCGAATAATGCGTGTCGTCGGTATAGATAGCCAAACCTAATCCAAAGCCAGAATACATGGTCACTTTTTCTTTGTTCAACCATGAAAAACGAGCCTCCGGCAAAATGGATATCAAGTGGCTGTTATAGGATGAGCATTTGAGATTGCTGATGCGTTCGTGCTTGGCTTCATAAAACCCTGTATATGAGAATGTTCCACCCAACCAAAACCATTTGGCCAAGCGATACTGATAGCCAATGCTGATGGTCGGCGTGGCAATGAGTCCTTTGCTATAGCTGTCCAGCGCAAACCAATCGGGAATATATTCGTCATCACTGCATTTGGTGAACAAACCGCCACATTTACTGAAAAACTCAAATCTGCCGGTTAGGACTCCTGCAATCAAGGGGTCGCCGATGCCCAAATAAACATCGTGCCGTGGCAACTGCTGCTTCCATGACGGCGCATCCTGGGCAGCTAATCCCCAGGCCATGCAGACTATGATGAAACTTAAAAGAAATTTTTTCATTGAATTAATGTTTATGTGTCAAAATATTGAAACACAATGTGTTTGTATAAATTGTCCAGTGTTTCAATTGCAAAAGTACAATTTTTTTTGGAAAAAAAAAGAGGATGTCATGCGACATCCTCTTTTTTCGTACCGAAGGCCGGGATCGAACCGGCACGAGTGTTACCTCATCGGTTTTTGAGACCGACGCGTCTACCAATTCCGCCACTTCGGCATTGATTGATTGAGCTGGTCAAAAATCAGGCTGCAAAAATACAACTTTTTTCGATATCTCAATCAATAAATTTGAATTATTTTTCAACCCATGATTTGATGGTGTCCAAAGGCACTGCCGGAACATCCATTTTCAGCTTTTTACGCATACCTCCCAAGTCATTGAGCAGCTTGTTGGGGTTGGCGGCTTTCAGCTGGTCGATGGTGTTGATGTTCAGTTTTCGAAGCACGGGCACCCATACTTCGGGTACTCCTCTCTCCATAAAATCCTTGTCGCTGGAAGTTTCGGGCTTCTTTTCGGGACGCATCTGCGGGAAAAACAGCACATCCTGGATGGAGGGCGAGTTGGTCATAATCATGGCCAGACGGTCGATGCCGATACCCAGACCTGCTGTGGGAGGCATACCGATTTCCAATGATTTCAGGAAGTCTTCGTCCAATACCATCGATTCGGTGTCGCCACGTTTGCCTAACTCCAATTGGTCCTCGAAACGTTTGCGTTGGTCGATGGGGTCGTTGAGCTCGGAATAGGCGTTGCAGATTTCCTTGCCGTTGCACATGGCTTCGAAACGCTCGGTCAAACCGGGTTTGCTGCGGTGTTTCTTGGTCAGCGGCGACATCTCAATTGGATAATCGTAGATAAAGGTCGGTTGGATGAGCTTGTGCTCGCAGGTTTCGCCGAATATTTCGTCAATCAGCTTGCCTTTGCCCATGGTGGAATCGACTTTCACGCCTTGTGATGTGGCAAATTCAGCTAACTGAGCCTCGTCCATATTGGAAATGTCGGTGCCGGTAAAATGCTCGATAGCCTCGAACATGGTGTAGCGTTTCCACGGACGCTTGAAGTCGATGATGTTTTCACCCACCTGCACCTTGGTGTCACCATGCAGTGCCAAAGCGATACGCTCTACCATCTCCTCCACGCAATTCATCATCCATTCATAATCTTTGTAAGGAACGTAGAGTTCCATCTGGGTGAATTCGGGGTTATGGAAGCGGTCCATACCCTCGTTGCGGAAGTCTTTGGAGAACTCATACACACCGTTGAAACCGCCCACAATCAGTTTTTTCAGATACAGCTCATCGGCGATACGCAGATAGAGGGTCATATCGAGGGTGTTGTGGTGAGTTTTGAACGGACGGGCGGCGGCGCCACCGTACAAAGGCTGAAGGATAGGAGTTTCCACTTCCAGATAGCCCTTTTCATTCAGGAAGTTACGCATGGTGTTTACCAGCAGGGTACGTTTGATGAAGGTGTCTTTCACCTGCGGGTTGACGATGAGGTCGATATAACGTTGGCGGTAGCGCTGTTCCGGATCTTGGAAAGCGTCGTACACTTTGCCGTCTTTTTCTTTCACGATGGGCAGCGGGCACACCGACTTGCACAAGATGGTGAACTCCTTCACATGGATGCTGATTTCGCCCATCTGGGTGGTGAAAACAAAGCCCTTCACGCCGATAATATCACCGATATCTAATTTTTTGAAGACGCTGTTGTACATGGTTTTGTCCTCGCCAGGGCACAGTTCGTCGCGTTTGGCGTAGATCTGGATGCGGCCCACGGAGTCTTGGATTTCGAAGAAAGAAACAGCTCCCATGATGCGCTGGGTCATGATACGGCCGGCGATGCTGACATTCTGGAACTTGCTGTTATCTTTCGGAAATTCCTCTAAAATCTCTGCTGTAGTGGCATTTACCTCATATTCCGCGGCGGGGTAGGGGTTAATGCCGAGATTCAACAAATCCTCTAATTTCTTGCGTCTGATGATTTCTTGTTCTGATAATTCCATGATTATTTCTTCATTGATGATACAAACTGCAAAAATACAAAATAATTAGCAAATGAGCAAATGTATCCATTATTATGGGGGAGTTTCGCTTCGCTCAAGGGGAGTTTCGCTTCGCTCAAGGGGAGTTTCGCTTCGCTCAAGGGGAGTTTCGCTTCGCTCAAGGGGAGTTTCGCTTCGCTCAAGGGGGAGTCTCGCACTGCGTGCTCGAGGGGAGTTTAAATGTGCCAATTAAATTAGCAAATTAGTAAATTAGTAAATTAGCAAATTAATTTGCGGGGTTAATAGAATATCGTGTCTTCGACACGTTCTTCAGTGAAAAAAATAATTTCACTTGTCAAATAATCACAAATTTCTTGTAATTTTGCATTTTATTCGAAACAATTACTGCTATGAATTTGAAAGTCAGACTGATTATTATGAATTTCCTCGAATTTGCTGTTTGGGGAGCGTATTTAACTTGTATGGGCCGCTATTTGGGACCGCACGGAATGGGTGGTAAAATTGGACTTTTCTACTCCATCCAGGGTATTGTGTCCCTTTTTATGCCGGCATTAGTGGGCATTGTGGCTGACCGCTGGATACCGGCACAGAAGATGTTAGGCATTTGCCATGGTATTGCCGGTGCCGCCATGATTGCCGCGGGTTATTATGGTTTGGCGACTGGCGATGCGGTGCAGTTCGGCACTCTCTTCACCCTTTATACGATCAGTGTGGCTTTCTATATGCCGACTATAGCATTGGCTAATTCGGTGGCTTACAATGCGTTGGAGTTGGAAGGTTATGATACGGTCAAAGCATTTCCGCCTATCCGTGTCTTTGGTACCATCGGTTTTATCTGCTCCATGTGGGCGGTTGATTTGTTGGGCTTCCAACACTCGTCAAAACAGTTCCTCCTCAGCGGTTTCATCGGCTTGGTGTTGGCCATTTATGCTTTTACCTTGCCCAAGTGCCCGATTTCAACCTCTACCGACAAGAAATCCTTTGTGGATGCCTTGGGCTTGAAGGCTTTCGCTTTGTTCAAAGAGAAGAGAATGGCCATTTTCTTCATTTTCTCCATGCTTTTGGGCGTATCTTTGCAGATTACCAACGGTTTTGCCAACCCATTCATCCATAGTTTCGGTGCACAACCGGAATATGCCGACACTTTCGGGGTGCAACACGCTAACATTTTGGTTTCTTTATCACAGATTTCTGAAACTTTATGCATTCTGCTGATCCCCTTCTGCTTGCGCAAGTTCGGTATCAAGAAGGTGATGTTGATAGCTATGTTCGCATGGGTGCTGCGTTTCGGCTTCTTCGGCTTGGGTAATCCCGGCAACGGAGTATGGTTGTTTGTGTTGTCTATGATTGTGTATGGCGTGGCTTTCGACTTCTTCAACATCAGCGGTTCGCTATTTGTGGACAAGGAAACCAGTGCTGATATCCGTTCTTCGGCTCAGGGTCTGTTCATGCTGATGACCAATGGTATAGGTGCTACTATAGGTACCTTGGGTGCGCAGTGGGTGGTCAACCAATACTGCACTTGGGAAGGTCATCATTTGGTAGGCAACTGGACTGCAGTATGGGATATTTTCGCTGCCTACGCCTTGGTGGTAGCCGTGCTCTTTGCTATTATTTTCAAATACAAACACAATCCGGAAGAAACTAAAAACTAAGAATTAAGAACTAAAAAAAATTCAACGATTCAACATTTCAACAAATAAACATTCTTAACTTTTAATTCTTAGTTCTTAATTAAAAAAATATGCTCGAATTCATCGTTTCCGATATCCGCAATGCCCAGCCGCCATCAGAGGCGTATGCGTTAATCCTGAAGGAGAAAGAGGGAGAGCGCCAGTTGCCTATCCTCATTGGTATGAGTGAGGCGAGGGCTATTGTTTTGGAAATGAATAAGATGCGACCCAAAAGACCTACTCCGCACGATTTGTTCTTGCAGTTGTCGGAGCAGTGTAAGGTGTATCCGGGCTATGTGGTTATCCATAAGTTTGAAGAGGGTGTCTTTTATGCTGATATCCATTTCCGTAAAGAAAACGGAGAAGTGTTCACCATTGACTCGCGCACTTCGGATGCAGTGGTTATCGCCTTGAAAACCCATATTCCTATTTATATTCAAGAAGAAGTAATTGATGCTTATCTGTCTGATACTGAAAATCTTGTGGATGTATCAGATGATCAAGAAGAAGAGGAGGATGAAGAATTGGCAGATGAACTGGAAATGGATTTGTCCGATGAAAATTACGACAAGTACCTCTCTACCAAATTAGAAGAGATGAGCCTTGAGGAGCTGCAGAACCTGTTGGATGGTGCCGTTGAGTGCGAGGATTTCGAGATGGCCTCCAAAATCCACGACGAGATCGAGCGCCGGAAGCAGGGGTGAAAAAAGAGAAAATAAACTAATATCATTTTATGAACAAACCTTTTATACAGGTCTTAACAGTACTGGTTACGATGGCAGTACTGCTGGTAGGAACATCACTTTTTGCACAAAATAGCATAACGCTGACGTTTACCGGGCAAAATCAGCACAATACCTATGTGCGATTGGAGAAGGTAACCATTCAAAACCTGACTCGTGACTGGTCCGAAGATATTTTCTTTCCCGACACGATATACACACTGGTGGTGAGTACTGGTATTCGAGATTATGCTGATAAGGAAATGATGCAGGTAATGCCTAATCCTTTTGATGGAAAAACACAGCTGAATATTTTTTCGGCAAAGGGTGAGTATGCGAAATTAGAGCTTGTGGATGTGACGGGCAAGAAGTGTGCCGAATACGAAGGAAATCTGTCGCAGGGCAACAATTGTTTTGAGCTTTCACTGATTATTCCGCAGACTTATATATTGACGGTGAGAACTTCGGCAGGTGTCCATAGCGTGAAAATGGTGAATATTGGTCGCGCCGGAACTAATCAGCTTGTCCCAGTGGGCAATGATGACGGTATGACGAGGGTGAATCTGAAGAGCTCCAAATCGCATTATTTCGAGTTGGGTGACGAGATGTGCTATACAGGCTACTGCCAGCAAGGGGAGGATATACTGACCAGTACTGCTGTAACCCAAAATCAGTACGAGAGCGAGTTTATTGTGTTGGATTTCAACACTTGTGAGATTCCACAACTGGTAATCACAGGCAACACAAGTATTATGTATGGAGATAACACAACCCTGACAGTTGCAGGTGCGGAAACATACGTGTGGAATACAGGAGAGACCACATCGAGCATCATAGTGGCTCCAACTGCCACTACTACCTATACCGTGACAGGTACCAATGGGAATGTATGTACCGCTACGACCAGTTGCACGGTCAATGTGCAAGCGATATTGCCTATTGTGACGACAGATAGTGTTACTGCGATTTCCCACAATTCGGCGATATGTGGTGGAAATGTCTCTTTTGATGGTGGTGCTCCTGTCACTGCCCGTGGTGTTTGTTGGAGCACGTCACCGCTTCCTACCATCAGTGATGCCCATACCACTGATGGTACAGGTTTGGGTGCTTTTACCAGTACCCTTATTGGTCTGATGCATTCCACCTATTACTATGTGCGTGCATACGCCACCAACAGTGAGGGCACAGTATATGGTGACGAGATAATGTTTGTCACTGAAACTCCCATATATGGCCAGCCGTGTCCTGGGTTGGGAACGGTGACCGATTATGATAACAATGTTTATAACACAGTGTTGTTAGGTAATCAGTGCTGGATGGCGGAGAATTTGCGTACTACTCATTTTTCTGATGGCACAGCGATTACTTACGTCAGCAACAACACCAATAGTATGACTATCCCTTATTGTTATGCACCTTTATGGGATGCAAGCTATATACCAACATTTTCATATTTGTACAATTGGGCAGCTGTGATGCATGGTGCAAGTTCCAGTAATAACAATCCTTCTGGTGTGCAGGGCATTTGTCCTGTAGGTTGGCATGTGCCAAGCAATGCCGAATGGAACCAACTGACCGATTATGTGGGCAGTAGGAGCGAATACACCTGTGGTGGGCAAAGCTCCAATATAGCCAAGGCTTTGGCATCAAGGACAGAATGGGGGTTAGGAACAACTGATTGTGCTGTGGGTAATGATCAGTTGTTCAATAACCTTACCGGTTTTTCCGCTCTTCCTGCTGGTGGGTATTTTAATCTGGGTTATATGACGTTTTATGATGCTGGATTTTGGAGCTCAACGTTTATTGGTGGAAGCCAAGCGTATTTTGCCCATATCAATCGAAACTCCTCGAGCTTAGACATGGATATGTGCGATGCGCTCAATGGATTTTCCGTACGTTGTGTCTGTGACTCTGTTTTTGTTGTCGGCCAGCCGTGTCCTGGTGTGGAAACTGTAATTGACTACGATGGTAATGAGTACAGTACAGTGCAGATAGGAACTCAGTGCTGGATGAAGGAAAATCTGCGCACTACCCATTATGCCGATGGAACAATAATTCCCGCAGGAACAACGAACAGTAACACCGTTGCCTATCATTATGCCCCTGACAATAATGAAAACAATGTCTCCGAATATGGATATTTATATAACTGGCCTGCTGTAGTACGGGGTACCGCTCCGTATAATGAAAACATTCCCAGTGGTGTACAGGGTGTTTGTCCCACAGGTTGGCATGTGCCGAGTGATGCGGAATGGGTTAGCATGTTGAATTATATAAGCTATCAGAATGAATATTTCTGTGGTGGACAAAGTACCAATAATGGCAAAGCTTTGGCGGCAACAATGGGTTGGAACACAAGTACAAATCAATGTGCAGTGGGTAATGATCAGATCTTAAACAATGCCACAGGATTTTCGGCTCAACCTGCAGGCACTTTTTATAATAATTATTACACCCATAACGTATATCAGGAATTTGGCAGTGTGGCGTATTTTTGGACTTGTACCAATGATTGGGATTTGGTAAGTTATGGTTATAAGTTGAGCTTTAATGATAATCAAATACATTCTTCCGAATCATATAAAAGTTGTGGTTTTTCAGTACGTTGTGTTCTCGATCCTGTCATTATTAACACAGATACGGCAAATGGTCAGCCATGTCCGGGTACACCAACCCTTACCGACTATGATGGTAATGTTTATCGTACGGTGCAAATAGGCAGTCAGTGCTGGATGGCGGAGAACTTACGCACAACGCATTATGCCGATGGCGAATATATACCCTATGACAGCACTTCTTATGGAGATACCTATCTTCCATATAGATACATTACCAATGATTATGAACCATACGTGCCCGTATATGGATATTTGTATAATAGGCGTGCTGTAGTACGTGGAGCCAGTAGCAGTAATAGCAATCCCAGTGGAGTTCAAGGTATTTGTCCTAATGGCTGGCATGTGCCGAGTAATGCGGAATGGGTACAACTGGGCAATTATGTGAATAGTCAAAGCGGATATGCTTGTAGTAGTAACGGTAGTAATTATAATGCTAAGGCATTGGCTAGTAAGATGGGCTGGAATGTGTCCGCAGGGTCGTGTCATGCAGGAAACGATCCTTCAACCAATAATGCCACAGGTCTTTCAGTACTTCCTGCTGGTTGTTATTCTGGCCGAACTTTTGAATTCGGTAAAGAAGCAAGATTTTGGACTGCCACGAATAATAGTAGTTCGACAATGTCTTATTACTATTATCTTATTTATAATTATGCGTCAATAGGTTATACTATAGATTTTCAAGCCGAGGGTTATTCTGTTCGTTGTGTTCGCAATTGAAAAAATAGTATATATTTGTAAATTAGCAATTTACAATATTTTTTTCTTTTTCAATCAGCTTTATTTCGCCATCATAAACTCCAGCACCCCGCCTTCCATGATTTGTTCGTTGGTGAGTTTCCAGTCATTTATTGGCTGGCCGTTGAGTTTCACGCTTTTCACATGGATGCGGCCAGGAGTCTTGTTTTTAGCAGTGATGACAAAGTCCTTGCCGTTCTCAAGATGCAAAGTGGCTTTGGTAAATAACGGTGTGCCGATGGTATATTCGGCACTGCCGGCATGGAAGGGATAGAAGCCGAGGGCGGAGAAGATGTACCAGGCTGACATTTGGCCACAGTCGTCGTTGCCGGCATAGCCGCAGGGGGTGGCATGGTAGAACTGGCTGCGCACCTGCTCCACCAATTCCTGTGTGCGTTCGGGTTTGCCCGCGAAGTTGTACAGGTACACAGTATGATGGCTGGGCTCGTTGCCATGGGCGTACTGCCCGATGAAACCGCTGGCGTTACCGTTCACCTCGCCACTGGTGGCGGTCAAACTGAAGTTCTCATCAAGCTTCTTCAGGAAGCCTTCTTTGCCACCAAAGAGGTCGATGAGACCCTGCGGGTCGTGAGGCACGAACCACATATACTGCCAGGCATTGCCTTCCACAAAGCAGGGCTGCTCATAGCTGAGCGGGTCAAAGCCCTCTATCCAGTTGCCGTTCTCGTCTTTCGGACGGAAGAAGCCGGTCTCGGGGTCGAAGAGGTTTTTGTAGAACATGCTACGACGAGAGAATCTTTCATAAGCAGACATTTCATTCAACTTTTTGGAAACAGCAGCCATACAGGCATCATCAAAGCACTGCTCAAGGGTGATGCTGACGCTGGTGTTCTGCAATGTTTGCGGCATATAGCCATACTGCTCCCAAATCTCGAAGGGCGAGTTGAAGTGGCTGCGAGTACTGCTCTCGAACATAGCGTCAAAGGCTTCATCCACATCGATACCAGGGAGCTCAGCCATGATAGCGTCGGCCAACACAGGGATAGCGTGGTTGCCAATCATGCAGTAATTGTCTTGCCCCCAGAGGTCCCAGATGGGCAAGTAGCCGTATGTTTGATGATGCAGCACCATATCGCGCACAAACTGGGCTGCGAGCTCAGGATAAACCAGCATGTAAAGCGGATGGGCGGCGCGGAAGGTGTCCCACAGGCTGAAGGTACTGTGGTAAGTCTGTCCCTTCGGCATCTGCTTGATTTCGAAGTTGGTAGTCATATAGCGGCCATCCACATCGCTCATTGTGTTGGGCTGTATCAGCAGATGATAAAGTCCTGTGTAAAAGATAGTTTTCTGCTCGTCGGTGCCTTCCACATCGATGCGGCTCAGCTCTTTTTGCCACACATCATGGGCTGCCTGCACATATTCGTCAAACTTCCAGCTTTTAGCTTCTGCCTGCATGTTTTTGCGGGCTCCGTCACCATCAACGGGCGAGATGGAAACTTTCACCGTCAGCTCATTGCCTTTTTCAGCTTTGAAGCTAAGGGCAGCACGCAGCGTGCGTCCGTTTACCACATCGCTGTTGCCGACATTCAAGCTTCCGTTCATCAAAATATGTTCAGCTATCGGTTTTGAGAATTCGGCGCGGAAATAGACCTTACGCAATTTTGCCCAGCCAGTAATGACACGATAACCTTCTATGGTGTGGTCATTGACAATTCTGATTTGTGCCTGAATCACATCGTAAGTACGCCGTTTGGAGTAATATGCTTCTCCACGGAATGTGCCACGGTCGAGGTCAAGGATAATCGTTTGCGGTTGTCCCTCGGGGAAGGTGTATTGATGAATACCGGTTCTTACTGTGGCTGAAAGTTCCACATTTACGCCGCTTTCCTGCAGCAGCACCTGGTAATAACCTGGCCGTGCCGATTCTTTTTCGTGGCTATAATGTTGACCGAAATCGGCTTTTTGCAGTTCTTCTGGTGTCACCTTACGGCTTACGGGCATCAGGCTCACATCGATCAGGTCGGTACAACCCGTGCCGCTGAGGTGCGTGTGCGTGAAGCCGTATATCACATCTTTGTTATAGTCGTAGCCCGAACAGGGGTCCCAAGTGACCATCTGCTCCGTCTCGGGACTCAGCTGTACCATACCCTGCGGCATCGTGGCGCCCGGGAAGGTGCTGCCGCTCAGGGCACCGGTTTCGTCGGTCTGGGTGCCGATAAAGGGGTTGACATATTTTGTGTGATCGTTTTGCGCATTCAGCATTAAAGGCAGCATCAGCGCTGCAAAAAATAGGGTAATATATCTCATTTCTTAAAGGTAAAAGATTAATGTTTTCGGTAAATGTACTATAGCTTGCGTAGCAACGGTGAGCGTGAAAGGTCGGTGGGATTGGTACCCGGCACCCCCTCGGGCACCTTCATTCCCAGCTTACGGAAGTGTTTTTTCCAGTATTCCGGCAGCCGTCCCTTGGCATTGCGCCAGTTCATGGGTTTTGCCTTGAAAAGGTGGTTTCCATCGGTGTCGAGGAAACACTCGTATATAAGTTCGGAACAATACATCTTGCCATTGTCTGGCAGGAAACAGTCGTCGTAGGGTTGACCCAGAAAGGTGTGGACGCGGGCGATGACTGCGGCAGTATCGAAAGGCACAACGAAGCGATAGAGGTCATAGTAATGTCTATAATATTCAGATAACAAGGTGCGTCGCACACCGCGATAAGGGCTGGCATCGATTATCCAGACACGATTGACGCTGTCCCGCTCCACCATAGCCACATGGGTATAAACCCCTGTACTTTCTGTGATGGCATTATCCATGTCGTCAATGACGCCGGTAAAGAAAAGCAGGTCACCGCTCTGTAGGGTAAAACGCTGATGTAATGTACTGTTGTCCAACTGGTCAGCCAACAGCATGGTGTCGGGCATCAGCGTCCGAAGCGTTTGCCAGAGGCAAGGTTGGTAGCTGACAAAATCGGCATTTGAGGCTTTTACCTGCATGGGCAGCAGCCAAGGGAAGCGCGTATTTCCTCCGATGTCGTTGCCATCATCCACACTGCCATAAATGAACAGTGTGTCGCCAGCGTTGTTTATAAATGTCAGACGATAGCCGAGACTACTGGTACACCAATAATCATCTTTTTGATACACGGCATGGAGGTCGACAGTAGTGTCCTCCAGACCGAAATCCTGAGGCGTAGGAAAGATATTGTAACGTTCGCCGAGGCGCAACAGAGCCTGTTCTACGTCGCTGACGGGGAGCTGCCGCTTCAGAGGTTTCTGTTTTTCGACATCATTGTAGCTTTCTGTGAGCATGTTGCCTTGACAACTGTACCTCAATGTTTGAGGTATGAAATGAAAACAGCCTCCAGCATAAGTGGTAATTTCCACTTTTTTAAGACCCGATTTAACGAAAGGACCTAGCGGTTGTTTTATCACGTATGGTTCCACCACTCCGGCAGTGTCGACAGTGTAGTTCTTCCCGTCGTCGCGGAGAATGACAATGCAGTCGTCGCGATCGGGATGTGAGTTGAGCGTACTTATGTCAAGCGGTTGTGCCACACGATACCAGCCTTTGTCATCAAGGATGAAGACGCTTGACTCGTCGGTGCCCCACAGATGTTGCCCGTGTCTGAGGGTGATTTCTGGTTCTTCGATTGGATGTTCTGTGGTATAAAATCCACAGGTGTCCACTTTCCCGTCGGGACTGACGCGTAGCACTCCGGCAGAACTTTCACAGTAGACATTTCCATCAACTACGCCAAAGATGCTGTTTACCCTTACATTATAACGATTGACAGAATTCCAATCGGTCAGACGCACCAAAAGGCCACCGTCGCTGACAGCCCACAATGTTCCCGTCTGGTTGTCAACCTCGTAACTATTCAAATCAACTGGCGGTTTTCTCCATTCTATCTTGCCTTTTAAGGAGGTGTAGAATGTCTCTTTTGACTCAGTTATTATCAGATAGTCGTCCCACTGACGTATGCGGTCAATCCAGGTGTCCATGTAGTTGTATTCCACCCTAAGTTTTTGATCCATCGGAGTCGGGATGCGATGGACGGTACGCCAGTTGTCGGAAGTGGAGAAGAGATTGTTGAAGAAGCCTCCCATATATCCGCTGTCGGCATCAAACATGTGGAGAGTGTGAATACCGGTAGTACCATCAAATTCGGTGCGCAGCACCTGGAAGGTGCGTCCGCTGTCGACGCTATATGCCAGCACGCCATTGCTTCTTCCTGAGGCGGAGCCAAGCCATACACGTCCGTCGGGGCGGTAGCAGCAGGCATGTACCCAATCGAGGCGCGGGTCGATCACCACCGTGTCCCACCAGACACCACCGGAAGTAGTCCGATACACAAAGTCATAATCCTTACGGCCATGCAGGAATCCAGCTGCCAAAACGGTGCTGTTGCCGAAGGCTGCCATACACTCGAAATGACTTGCGTGTATCAAGCGGTTTTCGTCAGTATTTGTAAGTGTGCGCCAAGTAGAGTGGATGCCGTCGGCGGTATATATCATACCGCAGGCGGTACTTAACCACAATGTTCCCGTCGACGAGACACAGAAGTTAGTGTAACAACTTACGTTCAGGTCGGCACGTCGGTCACGCTCCTGTGCCATAACAGTGCCTGTCAACAACAGGCAGAGAAGCAAGACGATATTGATACTGCGTTTCATATCATATTTTTTACTAAAACTCAATGGTGTTGGTTGGGAGAGGAGGTAGGCTTGTCATTCATTATTGTAATCTTATCAATGTTGAACCGGTGGTGGTTTTGCTGTCGGTAATCAGTTGTACGGCATAGACACCGGTTTTCAAAGCGGAGAGGTCAATGTCGCTTTTGCCGCTTTGTGAGAGCAATAGACGGCCGTCAAGCGAATAGATTTTGAAAACCATTTTGTTTGGAACAATATTGCCGAAATCAGCATAGAGATGGCGATGTTCCAAGCGGAAAGAAACCCCTTGTGGTTGATTCTGGCTCAGTTCGGGGATGCGAGAGGGCAATTCTAGTACCTCAAGTAGTCCTTGATAAGCGTCGATTTGTCCGTAGCCGTATGTGTTGTTGGGGTACGGAAGTGTACTTTCGGGGTGTGTGGAGGTGTGACTGATCACCTCCAGTGCCTGTGCTGGGGTAAGGTCAGGCTTGGCTTGCAACCAGAGGGCAATGACTCCCGCTACCACGGGCGACGCCATGGAGGTACCCGATTCGGCCAGATAGTAGTATGACTGACCATTGTAATTTCCCGAATAGGTCAAGCAGTTCCGTATTCCATTGAAGTCTTCGTAAAAGCTATTATAGGCAGCGTTAATGTTAAACCCTGGCGCGACGACATCGGGCTTGGTAAGGCCGTTGAAGGTGGGGCCGCAAGAAGAAAACTTGGTGATATGACCCACTTGGTCAGGGGCAAGGGAGATATAGTCGTCGTTGACCTGTCCGTCAATGTTGACGAAATTGTTCTTGTAGCCCGTGGCTCCTACGGCAATGATGCCGGGCAGCATGGCTGGCCAAGTGATGGAATAGCCTGGTTTGGCATAGCAGTATTGTGGTACGTTGGTGATGTTGATGAAGGGACTGTAGGAGATGTCGCTGTACAAATAGGCAGGGTTGTTACTGGTGAGTAACACCGTGGCACCACAAAGCAGTAGATAGACAGCATTGGGCATTATGCCGTGAATATGGTAAACGGAGCCGCGAGGATCTTGATAATCACTTTGCACTACGTCGAGTTGCACCTCACCCATGCTCACCATGACGGAGAAATGACTTCCAGTGGCGTCAATGCTGTCGGTGTTGAAGGCGATGGTGCCCTCGATGCCGCCGCCTGTCAGTCCCACGCCCATAAAATCGAAGCGCACATATTGATTGCCAGGGGTGATGAGGTCGATGTCGATAATTTGGCCACCGTGGAGGCCGTTTTGGATGCCTGTGCCAGCCTGAAAGTCATTGGCACCTTTTTCGAGGTAACACAAGCGGGTGCCGTCGTTGCCCGCTGACGAGACGATAATACGACCCGGTCCCGTCAGCGCCTGCATGGCTTCGCCTTCGAGCACACGCTGGGCGGTGAAGATGACGCTCTCGCCGCTGCTGAAGTTGACCACACAAGGCTTGCCTTCAGCTACCGCACGGTCAAAAATTTTCTTAAAACCCAGCACAGCGATAGCCGAGGTGTTTTCGTCGGGGTTGGCAAACTGCTCGCGGTCGGAGTTGAAATCTACCAAGTAAATTTCGGTTTCAGGTGCCATTCCCTGATATTGTCCATTTACCGCCGATCCAGCCATAATGCCGGCTACATGGGTACCATGGATGCCGTTGCGGGTGTAAAGTGAATGCTGCTGGGCGGCAATCTCGCTGGCGTTTTCCAATGCGTGACCCATGGTGCCGTCGGCATTGGGCCATTGAAAATCGTAGTAATAGCTGATTCGCAGGTCGCCGTTGGCATCGCGGAAGGCTGGATGGGTGAAGTCGAAATAGCAGTCGAAAACTCCTGCCACTACACCTGCGCCTGTGTATGCTTGCGGGAGGTTGATGCCAGTATAGACACTTGTGGCGTTTACCTGTTGCGGGGTGACATCCATCGATGGCTGCGGCATACGCTCTGCCTCAATACGCTCAATGGTATCGTTGTTCGACAGTGGGGATATCTCACAGAGCGGGATGCTCACAATATAAATACGCCCTACGTTATCGATGAGGCGGCACCCGTGCCTCTCAAAGAAAGCAGGGGCATCGCAGGCGATGGATAATGTGGTCAAGGCACTGACGCTCTTATGGCTGTCTTTGGTCGCTGTGTTGACGACCATCTCTTGCAAATGTGTCGACACTTTGCTTTTGTTTACTTGGTTTTGTGCCGATACCGTGGTTCCTATCAAGAAAGCCATCAATATCAAAGTTTCTTTAAATAATGTTTTCACGGTGTTTAGTTTTAATGTTTTTATGTATCAGTGTAAATTATTATTTTCTATAAACATTCTATAAATCAATAAATTATGTTAAATTTTTAATGCTTGGATGTATTTGGAAGCAAGTGCAAAGGTACAATTATTTTTTGTAATTTTGCCCCATGTTAAAAACCTCTGTCACCAATCGCGAAATATGGCGTATTGCCTATCCCATTATGCTGGGTAATCTGGCACAGACGGTTATTACTTTTACCGATACGGCCTTTTTAGGACACCTTGGTACCATTGAACTGAGTGCTTCAATGATGGCGGGCTTGTTTTATTTTGTGTTCACCACTTTGGCGATGGGCTTTGCCGTAGGTATCCAAATCTTCATCGCCCGACGCTTCGGCGAGGGAAACCTGAAACAGATAGGCGTGGTTTTCCACCACGGGGCGTTTTTTGTTTTGCTCCTCGGTCTCTTGTTGCTTAGCCTACTGTTCTTCCTCAGCGACGGACTGATGAATATTATCATTGAGTCGGAAAATATTTATGTAGCCTCTATGAAATACCTGGATATCAGGCGTTTTGGCATTGTTTTCGTGGTATTTAATTTTCTATTCCGTTCGTTCTATGTGGGTATCAGCAATACCAAGGTTATCACGTATTCCACCCTTCTCATGGCGGTGGTCAATATTTTCTTCGACTGGGGTCTGATATTCGGGAACTGTGGTTTGCCCGAAATGGGCATAGGCGGTGCGGCCTTGGCTTCGCTGTTGGCAGAGTTGACAGCTTTCTGTTTCTTCTGGGTCTATACTTTTTTCACCATTCCTCATGAGGAATATGGTATGTTCCGTTGGCACAAGCTGCAGCCTGCGCTGATGGGCAATATCTTGAAAGTGGCATTTCCCTGCATGATCCAGCGACTGTTCTCCTTCGGGGCCTGGTTTGCCTTCTTTATTCTGATCGAAAAGATGGGCGAGACGGCTCTTGGGGTATCATCGGTGGTTCGCAGTACCTATATGATTCTCATCATTCCGTGTTTCGCTTTTGCGGCCACAGCCAACACACTCACCAGCCGCATCATCGGCGAGGGCAAGAGCGATGAGGTGATGGCAATGCTTGGGAAGGTGGTGAAAAATGCGGTGCTTTGCTCTTTGGTTTTGGCCATTTTCACAGCCATTTTCCCCGATCTTGTCCTGCGGATTTATACTGATGACCTCAACTTGGTGGCGGCTGCCATTCCTTCGATTTATGTTATATGCGTAGCCACTATTTTGGGTTCTGTTGGTGTTATTTATTTTGAGGCGATTTCGGGCACTGGCAACACTTCGGCTGCCATGGCTTTGGAATTTGGAGTACTTATTGCCTATATGTTTTATATCTACTTGACAACCAGGGTTTCCACTATTGCCGTCGTTTGGACCGCTGAGTGGTTCTATAATATTATCATTGGCTTTATCTCTTTTTGCTATATTTGGAAGGCCGACTGGCGGAAGCGGGCGATATAGTTATTCTGTGCATCTGTTCTCACTTCCGCAACGTTTTGATTTTATGCCTTAGTGCAAACACTTTTTGCACTACGACTTTTATGAGATAATTCTTGTTCGTTTTTAATTTCGCTTTTAATCAATTCTTTAATTTCTTGTTCGGGGAAATCAAGTAAATATTCTGCGACGCCAATGGGTGCACTGGCAGTCTGCAACGCAATTTCCACTTCGTCATTATCTTTATCAGCACATAAAATAATTCCTATTGATGGGTTTTCTCCTTCCAAACGAACATTTTTGTCAAGCAACGAGAGGTAAAATCCCATTTTGCTCACATATTCTGGTTTAAATTCTCCGATTTTCAGCTCAATAGCCACCAATGATTTAACACACCTGTTAAAAAATAACATATCCACAAAGTATTCTTTCCTGTTGAGTTCCAGTCTGTATTGGTTGCCTATAAATGAAAACCCATTACCAAGTTCTAGAATGAAGAAACGTATTTTTTCCATCAACAGTTTCTCAAGTTCGAGTTCTTTTAAGGGACGGTCAACTTCAAGAAAAGCAAGATTATAACGACTTTTTAATATCTCTTCTGCCTGATTCTGCAGGTCATTTGGCATAACTTCTACAAAATTATGTAGCTTTACTAACTTGTTCTGCCCGTATGCATCCGCCTTAATGTAATTTAACAAAACATTCCGAGACCAACCTAATGTAACTGCTTCTTTGGCATAATACATCATTTCTTCTTGAGTTGATAATTTATTCATCAACAAAAGGTTATGTCCCCATGGTAAAACTGCAACAACTTGTTGCAGTTTTTGGTCAGTAGAGGAAAAAGTATCATAAAATTGTTTCATATTCCACAGATTACGTGGCGAAAAACCCATATTTGGAAATTCTGTCTTCAAGTCGGAAGAAAGCCTCTTGATAACAGCGCTACCGTATCCTTCTTCAATTTTACGTTCAGAAAGTTGTTTGCCAATATTCCAATATAATTGTATGACAGTACTATTCATTCTACGAGCCATAGATATCTTTGTATTCTTAATGTCAGCAAATAACTGATTTAATAAAGTGTGATATTCTTCCTCGTTTAGAATTCTTGAAATTTTTGTTTTAGAATGTTCCTTGTCAATCATGGTATTCTTGAATTAAATCTATATCTAACAGTTTAGTTTATAATAAAATGTATATTATTATTAATATTTGTAATAATAAAATATAAATATTAGAAAAATAATGCAAATGTACAAAATTTTTTACTATTAAACAGATAGATAAAAAAAAATTATTACTTTTGCTCCATAAAAAATCTTAATCATGGATAAACACATTATCTGGACTATTGTTTCCTCCATTATTTCGGGTATTATTGCGGCATTGATAGGCAAAAAGAGTAAGATAGGCCCTTATTGGTCATTTTTAATTGGTGCCGTATTGCTGATGATAGGATGGCTTATTGTGGCATGGGTTAGAGAGACCTATCCCAAACCAGTTGACAATGAACAATGAATAATTAGCAAATTAGCAAATGTGAAAATTAGCAAATTAAATCCATTAACCAATTAACTAATTTGCTAATTAACCAATTAACTAATTTGCTAATTAACTAATTAACTAATTTGCTAATTTCCTCATTATTTTCTCACAACTTCCCAAATTGCTCTGTACAAATTCTTTGCAAATTTGGCAGACCTTGGTATATGCTTCGGGGGAGGAGGCGTAGAGTTGGCACTTTTGCAGCATCTCTTCGTGGCTGGTGATGGAAAAAGCTCCTTGCAAGGCTACCAGCTGCATCGCCTCGTTGAATTTCTGATATTTTGGGCCGAAGAAGAGGGGTACTCCAAAAACGGCGGCTTCCAGAATGTTGTGCAGGCCCGTCTCGAAGGCGCCGCCAATGTATGAAATGTAGCTGTATTTGTAAATTTTGCTCAAGATACCGATGGTGTCAATGACTAACACCCGATAGCTTGATAAATCTTTTCCGTCTTTTTCGGTATAGCAAACCGTAGGGAACTCCTGAAATAGTTCTTTGATCTGCCCAATGTGCTTGGCATCGGTGACATGCGGAGCCAGCACTAACTTGTAATGAGCGGGCAGTTTTTCTAATAGTTGTTTTAGCAGGTTCTCATCTGGTCCCCAAGTGCTGCCTGCCACTATCAGTTTAGTGTCTTCTTTATAGAAATTCTGCACAAAATCCAGTTCGTAATGCTGCTGGGAGATGTCGTACACGCGGTCAAAGCGGGTGTCACCAGTGATTTCCACCTGATCAATGCCGATAGAGTGGAGTAACTCTTTTGAGATTTCATTCTGCACGAAGAAATAAGTGCAGGTTTTGAGCTGTCTGGCGAACCATTTCCCGTAGGGTTTGAAGAAGTATTGCGAGGAGCGGAAAATGGCGGAAATGTAATAAAAAGGCACTTTGTGCAGGCTTAGCTGGTGCATGTAGTTATACCAGTATTCGTATTTCACGAAAACGGCTTTCTCCACAGGCACAATGTCCATAAACCGACGGGCATTTCTGGGTGTGTCGAGCGGCAGGTAACAGATGATGTCGGCTACCTTGTCGTTTTTCTTGATTTCATAGCCGGAAGGGGAGAAAAAAGTGACCAGGATGGTGCAGTCGGGGTGCTGTTGACGATACAGTTGCATCAGCGGCTTGCCCTGCTCAAACTCTCCCAATGAAGCTGCATGAAACCAAATAATATGTTCTTTCCCAGTGCATTGTTGGGCTAAAAAGTCAAATACGCCACGCCGTCCCTGCACCCATTGCCGGGCCTTAAAATTAAATAATGCAGCAAGGTGTATTGCTGCATTATAAAGGTGTATCGCGATGGAATATAAAAGTCTCATTTTTAGTAAGTGTAAAAAGTGGATACTTTTTTCTTCTCATACAAAGGAATAATCCAAGCTACCTTGATGCCTACCAGGCCGCTGAATTTGGCCTTGGTGCCTTCGGTAGGGCCGAGACCGATAATGTAATTGCGGTCGGGCTTGGTCCACATCTCGTGGAACTCGAGGCCGGCATAGAAGCTGGCGACACGCACTCGCTGGATGAACAAATAACCGATGGACTGCGACATGTGGAAGCCTGTGGAGCGACGGTCGTAGGCCTTCTTGTAATTGTCTCTCAGCATGGGCACATAGTCGGCTGCCTGGCTACCCATGTGAATCTTATGCTGGGCAATGCCAAAATCGGCATAAAGCTTGATACCAGAGTTTTTCCAACGGTTGACAGGTATCACATAGCCAAAGCCGGCGGCCACATACCAATAGCGGCCTTCTATTTCTTTGTCAAGGTAGTCTTGGTTACAGGTGCCGTCGGAGTTGTAGGTGTAGCCGTTGTGGTCCTTCAAATTGTCCAGTATGGTATTATCGCGCATGGCGGCACCAAAACAATAGTTGCCGCTGATGCCGAACAGCCAGTTGGATGCCGTTTTGACGGTGATGCCGGTACCCACGCTGCCATTCATCTTAAACAACTCGCGAATACCACCAACAGGAAACTGCCACGACATGTTGACCTCAGTCCACACCATCGTTGATGCCGAATCCACAAAGGATTTGTCATACTTGATAGACTGGCCCACAAGCATGGCCGGCATCAACGACAGGATCAGTATGAGGACTTTTATTTTTCGCATTTAATTTATTTTTTGATACGCATACCGTAGAAGGAACGGTAAACGAAAATCAAACCAATCACAAAGAATACCAGACCGATAATCGGTGAGTAGTCAGTTGAGGTGGCGGACAGCTTCATGGCGATAGCGATTTCCACTGCTAACATACCGAACAGGGTGGAGAACTTGATGATGGGGTTCAAAGCCACAGATGAGGTGTCTTTGTAAGGATCGCCTACAGTGTCACCGATAACGGTAGCGGCGTGCAGGTCGGTGTTCTTTTCTTTCAGGTCAACCTCAACCACCTTCTTGGCGTTATCCCAAGCGCCACCGGCATTGGCCATGTACATAGCCTGGAACAGACCGAATACAGCGATAGAAATCAGGTAAGCCACGAAGAAGTTAGGATCGAAGAAAGCGAAAGCCAAGGTGAGGCAGAAGATAACGGCGAATATGTTCCACATACCCTGCTGAGCGTATTTGGTACAGATTTTCACAACAGTTTTGGAGTCTTCAATATCAGCTTCGGTCTTATCAAGATTCATATTCTTCTTGATGAATTCCACAGCACGGTAAGCACCTGTGGTAACAGCCTGCATAGAAGCACCGCTGAACCAATAGATAACAGCACCACCGGTGATGAAACCTAAGATAACAGCGGGATCGGTGAGGTTCAACTGCATCATACCGTTGTTCTTCAATAACATGATGATAGCGAAAATCATGGTGGTGGCACCTACCACAGCCGTACCAATCAGCACGGGTTTAGCGGTAGCCTTGAAAGTGTTACCAGCACCATCATTAGCTTCCAGATAGTATTTGCCCATTTCGAAATCGGGAGTGAAACCGTAGTCCTTTTCAATTTCTGAAGAGATATTCGGAATCTGCTCGATTTGTGACAATTCGAACACAGACTGGGCGTTGTCGGTTACCGGTCCATAGCTGTCCACAGCGATGGTTACAGGACCCATGCCCAAGAAACCGAAGGCTACCAAACCGAAGGCGAAAATTGAGGAATATTCGCCGAAGATATCCAAACCGTGAGAAGCGACAGCCACACCACCCAACATCAGAGCGGCCATTACTAAACCTTTCCAGAAGGCGCTGAAGTTACCGGCCACCATACCTGACAGGATGGTCAGGGAAGCACCACCTTCGCGAGAAGCGGTCACCACTTCCTGCACGTGACGGCTGTTGGAGCTGGTGAAAGCCTTGGTGAATTCGGGAATGATAGCGGCAGCCAAGGTACCGAAGCTGATGATAGCAGCCAGACGCCACCATAAGTCAGCACCGTAAGTGTCTGAAACAGAGTTGTTATTCAGCAACAGATAGCTGATGCAGAAGGTCACGATGATAGAAATGATAGAAGTAATCCAAACCAAAGAGGTCAGCGGAGTCTCAAAATTGAAATTCTTGGAGTTTTTATATTTGGCAGCTGAAATAGCGTGGTTGATACCGTAGGACAAAACAGAGGTGAACACCATGAGGATACGCATAGCGAAAATCCAAGCGATCAAGAGAGCCTGAGTGTCAACATTGTTGCCTAATACCAAGATGATGAAAGAAATCAGAGCTACACCGGTCACACCGTAGGTTTCGAAACCGTCGGCGGTGGGACCTACGCTGTCGCCGGCATTGTCACCGGTACAGTCAGCAATCACACCAGGGTTACGCGGGTCGTCTTCGCCAATCTTGAAGATCACCTTCATCAGGTCGGAACCGATGTCAGCGATTTTGGTGAAGATACCACCGGCGATACGCAAAGCACTAGCGCCCAATGACTCACCAATAGCAAAGCCGATTAAGCAAGCGCCGGCACTTTCGGAGGGCACGAAGAGCAGGATGATGAGCATCATCACCAACTCGATGGTGATCAGCAACAAACCAACGCTCATACCGGACTGCAGGGGAATAGAAACCACATCCCAGGGTTTGCCTCTCAGGGAAGCGAAGGAAGTACGGCTGTTGGCATAGGTGTTGATACGGATACCGAACCAAGCCACTGCGTATGAACCCAGGATACCCAGCACGGTCCACAAGAGGATCAGCAGTACCTGAGGAGCGGTTTTGCCGCTCAGCACGCCGAAGTAAAAAATGATGATGGCGCCGATGATGGCAAAAAGGATGAGCAGGAACTTGCCTTGTTGCAGCAAGTAAGTCTTGCAGGTGGTGTAGATGGTGTTGGCCACATTGCTCATGGCTTTGTGAACGGGAAATTTCTGGATTCTCATGGCCTGGAAGAGACCGAAGAGCAAGCCCAGAATAACGATGATGGAGCCCCAGAGCAGCAGTGCTTTGGCACTCAGCGCACCGTTAAAAAAGGTGACATCACCGAAATTAGGCAGTGTCAAATCCGCTTCACTCGCAAACATAAAGGCGGGAAGCAGCAGCAACATTAAAGAGGTTAGGATTTTTTTCATAGTTTATAATATTGATTAATACATAATTATAAGCATAGAACAAATTCATCAGGGCATTTTACACGAAAATGCTCAAATGAATTTGCAAAGTTAAAGTTTTTTTTTGATAATGAAACAAAAAATGATAAAAATTAATTCACCAAAAAACTGATATCTAATCAATATCTAATCAATCTTTTTCGTAATTTTGCATCTTACAGAAATGAAAAAAAATTTAAAAAACATAATCATGAGAAAATTTACTTTGTTTCTATTTGTTTTGGCCGCAATGTTCATTTTGCCGGCCGGGTTGCGCGCACAGTCATGTTCCGCCCCCACCAACCTCACCGTCTCAAACATCACCGACCACACTGCCGATTTGACCTGGGTAGAGCCGAGCGGCGTCACCTGGCGTGACGTTCAATACAGTCTCCATTCTGATTTTCATATGCGCTACAACGATTATCCCTCAGGACCATCCGTCCAGTTGACTGGCCTCACCGCGGGCAAAATCTATTATGTGCGCGTCAAATATGAGTGCCCCGGCACTTGGTATGAAAGTTCTTGGAGCGACGTGGTAAGTTTCACCACCACGGGAGGCTGTCCTACTCCCACCAACCTCACCGCCAACGTCGGCCTCACCGACGCCGTTATAAGTTGGAGCCAGCCCGGTGGCGCCGACGACTGGGAGGTTGAATTCTCCTCTAACCCGGACTTTAATATGGCAGTCATTGAGACTACCGCCGACACCTCCCTTGAATTTTCCGGACTTACCCCCAATACCACCTACTACGTGAAAGTTCGCGCAAACTGCGGTGCCACCGGTGAGAGTTACTGGAGCAACGAAGTGAGCCTCACTACGGCGGACGGCACCAACGAGACATTCGTGGAAATCGGCCATAACCAATTTATGGAAGTTCTGCCGACACAGGCACAAATGAATTATTCCCTGTCAGAGCAAATCTATACGCCCGCCGAAATCGGGCGGTCGGGCACAATCCGCAGCATTGGGTTCTTCAACACCGATGGTACGATGACTCGCAACATCGACCTTTATCTGGCACACACTAACAAAAATGCTTTCAGCAGCGATATGGATTGGACAACTGTGACCGCCGCCGACCGCGTGTTCAGCGGCAATGTGACCTTCGCTGGACTCAACTGGACCATTATCGAGTTTGACACCCCATTCGACTACAACGGCAGCGACAATCTTATGGTTATGATGGAAGATAATACCGGTGGTTCCGAGCCAAGCTCCCACTATTTCTTATCTTACGATGGCCCGAACCAAGCTCTTTTGACCTATAGTTCTGCGAATTTTAATCCTCCCCCCTATTTTTCCGGCAATTTGATGAGTGCGAAGAACTATCTCCTGTTGGGATTTGCCTTGATGCAGTGTCAGTCTCCTCACAACTTCAACATTTCCTGCAACAATCTCCAGCGCGAAGCCACTCTGACTTGGGACTGCAACGCCACGGACTTCATTGTCGAGTACAAGCTGACCACCGATGCCACGTGGCAGAGTCTCACCACCACAAGCAACTCGGTCACGCTCAGCAATCTGGCCGTGGGCGACTACAATGTCCGCGTGAAGGGCATCTGCGACCCCGGCGTTTCCGAGAGCAACTGGGGGACCACCGCATTCACCATCATCAACATCCAATCCACCGCCAACTGGTACACGCGCGTATTTTCGAGCGCCGTCCATTCTGAATGGTCAAACAAATACGTCACATTCTCGATGCAGGACCTTGACTCGGGCGCGACAGCTTCATCGAACTTGCCATACACCATCCCGGCCATCACTTACGCCGACGGGTACGTGTGGTCCGCCAACTATAATTATAATCAGCAACATCACGACCTGTTCCGGGCACCGATAAACGACACCACCCGGACCATTGGGGCTTTCGAAACCGTAAAGAGTGCATTCGAAGACAACTTTGTTGAATGTATGTCGTACAATCCCATCGATGGCAGAATCTACTACGTTATGAGCGGACATATAGTCAAGAGCTTCCATCCCTCCTCACCGGACGTGAAGACGGTGGTTTGCGACGTCGACAACCTTAGCATCGTCAGCATCGCCTTCAACAACCAGGGAGAAGCGTTCATCATTGGAGAATATGGCAGTCGGAAACTCTACCGCTTGAATCTGACGGACGCTTCATACACCTCCGTGGGGAGTATTTCAACCGGGGCCTATCTGGCTTTTGACCTGACCACCGGCGAGCTGTTCTGCTCGTCTCAGAATTCCAACGGTGGATATCAGATGTGGCTGGTGGATCCCGTCACCGCTGATATGCAAAGCATTGGTTTTCTCGGTAGAGACACCAACATTGTTTGCAAAGGATTGTTTATGATCCCCAACACCAGCGCCACTTTGGTGAATGTCGGTTCTTGCTCGAGCACTCAAAGTTTCATACCCAGCGCCAGCCAATTCGACTACACCATCTCAGAACAGATCTACACGGCAACGGAAATCGGCGATGCCGGCATCATCAACAGCATCTCATTCTTCAACACCGGTTCCGCGGTGACCCGCAACCTCGACATTTACCTCGTCCACACCAACAAAACGGAATTCTATGGCGACGACTGGGTGCCGGTCACTGCCACCGATCTCGTGTTCAGCGGCAATGTCACGCTGCAAACGAATGTCTGGTCGGAGATCACCCTCGACGTCCCATTCTCCTACAACGGCACTGACAACCTTGTGGTGCTTACGGACGACAACACCGGAACCCGCCTCAACAACTTGCTATGCAGCTCATTTGTAGGTTTGAGTCCTGGCAACAAATCTATGTACTCTTGCGGCTACTCCGAAAATTACAATCCTCTGACACTGTCCAACTACCCGGGCTTCACCACGCCCGCCGCCAATTGTCTTCAACTGAGGATGACTCCGACTTGTCAGAAACCCTACAACCTCACCGTCACCTACGACAACCAGCACAACACCATCCTGACTTGGGAATGCAACGCCACGAACTTCAATGTCGAATACAAGAAGACCAATGAAACGATGTGGCACAGCCTCACCACCACGACCCATTCAGTCACGCTCAGCGGTATGGATATGGGCGATTACGAAGCACGTGTGCGGGCCGTCTGCACGCCCGGTGTTTCCGAAAGCGACTGGAGAAGCATCACATTCCCCATCCTCAACATCCAATCCACCTCCAAATGGTACACGTATGTGACTTCCAGTTTCGATCATTATGATTGGTCAGACAAATGCGTCGCCTTCTCTATGCAGGACATCACCATAGGAACACCAGTTTCCGCCGCCCAGACGTTTTCACAACCTTCCATCACCTACGCCGACGGATACGTGTGGGCCACCAGTTACGACCCAAGTCATCACTATTGTCTGCTCCGGGCACCGATGGATAACGACACCCGCATCATTGGGGCTTTCGACACCGTAAGAAGTGTTTTTGAAACCGACTTTATGGAGGGTCTGTCATACAACCCGGCAGACGGTAAAATCTACTATGTCTCAAACAACCATACAGTCAAAAGTTTCCATCCCTCCTCTCCCGACAATGTCTCAACGGTTTGCACAGTCTCCCCCAGCATCTATGTCCGCGACCTCGCCTTCAACAGCCGGGGTGAGGCGTACGCCTACGATGAATTAAGCGGCTCACTCTACCGCCTGAATATGACCGACGCTTCCCTCACCTTCGTGGGAAATCTGACACAGGCTGTCTTCCTCTCATTCGACGACACAACCGACGAGTTGTTCTGCTCGCGCTTTATAGGCAACGGCTACACGATGGGGTTGGTAGATACCGCCACTGCCGCCGTACAGGATATTGGCTATCTTGGCGATGACGACTATATTGTTGCTCTCGGGTTATTTATGGTCAGCGGCACTGCCAACATAGTGGGTCTCGGCTCCTGCAGCACAGGGAGCAAAAACTTGCCGAGCAACACCTATAACGACTACGGCCTGTCACAGCAGATCTATACGGCAGCGGAAATCAGCCGTGCCGGTTCCATCTCCAGCATCTCCCTCTACAACAGCGGCGACACCCAAAACCGCAACTATGACATATATCTTGTCCATACCAACAAAACGAGCTTCAGCAGTACCAATGATTGGGTTCCCGTCACCGCTGCCGACTTGGTGTTCAGCGGCAATGTTGAGATGAAGACCGACGAATGGACATCTATAGACCTGGATGTGCCTTTCGCCTACAACGGCACTGACAATCTACTGCTTGTAATGGATGACAACACAGGCTCCTGGATCAGCAGTATGAGTTGTTATTCCTTTACGACCACAAATATGCAAGCCTTGTACATCAATAACGACAACTCCAATTTTGACCCGACAGCTCCTGGCTCATATAATGGTTCCCTAGCGAGTGAGAAAAACTGCATCCAATTGAACTTCACCACGATATGCCCGAAGCCCAAAGATCTCGCAGTTTCCAACATCAACCATAATGAAGTCACCCTGACGTGGAGTAGTAGTGCCACGGACTTCAATGTGGAGTACAAGAAGACTACCGACACGCAATGGCAGCAGACCAGCACCACGGGCAACACCATCACGCTCAGCGGTCTGGATTACACGAGCTACCAAGCCAGAGTGAAGGCCGTATGCGATACCAATCTCCAAAGCGATTGGGTTGAGACCTCCTTCATCCTCTTCGACCTCCAATCCACCGCCAACTGGTACAGCTTCGTCATCTCATCCACGGCCCACTCCAACTGGACGGACAGATACGTCAGTTTCCCTATGCAGAATATCAGCTCCGCAAACACCGCTTCGGAACTGATCAACAACTATTTTACATCCAATGCATACGCCAACGGATATGTGTGGTACACCAACTATAACTATAACCAAGGCACGATTGACCTTGGCCGTGCGCCTCTGGACAATGTCAACAAGACCATCGGATATTTCGAGACCGTAAAGGAGAATTTTGACACGACTGACGTTTTCAGTATGGCATACAATCCCATTGACGACAAATTGTACTATGTGGGCGGCGACTACAAGCTCAAGAGCTTCGATCCCGCCAATCCGAGTACGATTACGGCAATCGGCACATACGCCCAAGATTTCAAGAGCATTTCCATCAACAGACTTGGGGAGGCTTACTGTGTTGCCCAAGATGACAGCCTCTACAGGATGAATCTGGCCAATGCCTCCGTCACCACCGTGGGATATTTCCCAGATGTTGAAGTATTGGCTTTTGACATGGAAACCGACGAACTCTTCTGCATATCCCTTTCTAACAACGGCCACATAATCTGCTCCGTGGACCCCGCTACCGCAGCCAAACAGGAGTTGACCTATGTGGGTGGAGACCCTGACATTATCCTCAGACATCTATTTATGGCCAGCAGTTCGGCACAAGTCTGCTATGCGCCGACTAACCTTGACTTCTCTTCCATCGCTATGAACGACGCCACGCTCACCTGGGACACCAACGCCAATGCCAGCGGCTGGGTCGTGGAATACGCCACCCTCCCCGACTTCTCCAATGCCACGGCCGTGACGACCACGACAAATAGTTGTCTTCTTACCGGGCTTGTCGGCGGAACTACCTACCACGTTCGGGTAAAAGCCAACTGCGGTGCTGGCAGCGAAAGTTACTGGACCGTCCGCAGTTTCTCCACTACTTTATGCGAAAGCTCAGATCAATGCAAAATCAGCTATAGTCTGGCGGACAGCTACGGTGATGGTTGGAACGGCTGCGCCATCAACGTGGTGGATGTCACTACCGGCTTTGTCTTTGGCACGTTGACCATAAACAATGGGGACAGCCTTTCGGGCACCCTGTCCATATGCGACGGCCGCGACATCCGCTTCGAGTGGGTGCAAGGCTCCTATGCCAACGAGACATCATACACGGTTTATGATGCAGAGGGGAACATTATCTTCAACGGCAGCGGCGCCATGAGTGCTCCACTCCCTTATACCGTAATCTGCCCGGTGTTGCCAGAACTAATTTCCATCGGCACCTGCACTTCTGGAAACGATCAACTGCCGAGCGACGCCTACTACAATTACGGCCTGTCGCAGCAGATCTATACGGCAGCGGAAATCGGCCGTCCCGGTTCCATCTCCAGTGTTTCCTTCTACAACAGCGGAGACGCTAAAACTCGCAGTTATGACTTATACCTCGTCCATACCAACAAAACGAGCTTCAGCAATGACCACGATTGGGTTCCTGTCAACACTGCCGATTTGGTGTTCAGCGGCAATATCGAGATGAAGACCGACGAATGGACATCTATAGACCTGGATGTGCCTTTCTCTTACAACGGCACTGACAATCTACTGCTTGTGATGGATGACAACACTGGTTCCTGGAGCAGTAGTATGAGCTGCAACACTTTCACCTCTACGGATCCGCAAGCCCTGTACATCAACGATGATGATCCCAATTTTGACCCGACAACTCCTGGATCATATTATGGTTCACTACTGAATGAGAAAAACTGCATCCAATTGAACTTCGGCACAGTTTGTCCGAAGCCCAAGAATCTCACTGCCTCCACCAACCATAATGAAGTCACTCTGGCATGGACTGGCAGTGCTACGGATTTCAATGTAGAGTATAAGAAGACTACCGACACGCTATGGCAGCAAACCAGCACCACGGGTAACAGCATCACGCTCAGTGGTCTGGATTACACGAGCTATCAGGCCAGAGTGCAGGCCGTATGTGATACCAGTGGTCACCAAAGCGATTGGGCCGAGACCTCTTTCATCCTCTTCAACCTCCAATCCACCGCCAACTGGTACAGCTTTGTCATGTCATCCCCGGTCCATTACAACTGGTCGAACAGATACGTTAGTTTCTCTATGCAGAACATCACCTCCGCAGACACCGCTTCGGAGGTAATCAACGACTATTTCCCCTCCAATGCATACGCCAACGGATACGTGTGGTACACCTTCTATAACTATAACCAAGGCTCGATCGACCTTGGCCGTGCACTTCTGGACAATGTTAACAAGACCATCAGAAATTTCGAAACCGCAGTGGTGAATTTTGACACGGTTGACATTTTCAGCATGGCGTACAATCTCAGTGACAACAAAATGTACTATGTAGGCGGCGACTTCAAGCTCAAGAGCTTCGATCTTGCCAATCCGAATTCGGTTACGGTAATCGGTGCATACGCCCAAGATATCAAGAGCATTTCCATTAACAGACTTGGGGAGGCATACTGTGTTACTCACAATGACAGTCTATACAGGATGAATCTGACCGATGCCTCCGTTACTCTCGTGGGGTACCTTCCGGATGTTCAAGTATTGGCTTTCGACCTGGAAACCGACGAACTCTTCTGCACATCTTTTTCTAACAAAGGCCACATAATCAGCTCCATAAATCCCTCTACCGCAGCCAAACAGGAGTTGAACTATATTGGTGGAGATTCTGACATTAACCTCACACATTTATTTATGGCCAGCGGTTCGGCACAATTCTGCTATGCACCGGCCAACCTTGAGATTACTTCCATCTCTACGCACAACGCCTCACTTAGCTGGGACACCACCGCCAATGCCAGTGGCTGGGTCGTGGAATACGCAACCCTCCCTGACTTCTCCAATGCCACGGCTGTAACGACAGCATCGAACAGTTGTCATCTTAGCGAACTTGTCGGCGGAACCACCTACCACGTTCGGGTAAAAGCTGACTGCGGCGCTGGCAGCGAAAGTTACTGGACTATCCGCAGTTTCACTACTGATATATGTGAAAGTTCAGATCAATGTGAAATAAGCTATAAACTGGCGGACAGCTTTGGTGACGGTTGGAACGGCTGCGCTATCAACGTGGTGGATGTCACTACCGGCTTTGTCTTTGGCACGTTGACCATAAACAATGGGGACAGCCTTTCGGGCACCCTGTCCATATGCGACGGCCGCGACATCCGCTTCGAGTGGGTGGACGGATCCTTTGCCGACGAGACATCCTACACGGTTTATGATGTGGAGGGGAACATTATCTTCAGCGGCAGCAACGCTATGAGCGCCCCCGTCTCTTATACAGTGAACTGCCCTGCGAACCCCAATATCACCGAAATCGGAACTTGCACTGGAGGCGGCGACTACCTCCCGGTCAACTCAAGTTCCAATTATTCTATATCCCAACAAATCTATACAGCTTCAGAAATCAACCGTACGGGTACCATTTCCGGCATATCCTTCTATAATGCAGGCACAAGCCAAATCCGCAACTACGATATGTACCTCGTACACACGAACAAGACGACCTTCAGTGACAACGTCGACTGGGTAGCCGTAACCCCCGCCGACCTTGTGTTCAGCGGCCCCATTGAGCTGACGGCTGGCAGTTGGACCGAGTTCGCGCTCGATGTCCCGTTCAACTACAATGGCACCGAAAACCTTTTGCTCGTTATGAACGACAAGACGGGCACCAGCGCGCCCGGTATAGGATGTCACACCTTCCACACTACGGAATTGCAAGCCATATACGCCTACCGTAACGGTTCCGGTTACGACCCGATGTTCCCCAACAACATCATAGGCGACTACAATTCTGAGAAAAACTGTGTCCGTCTGAACTTTGGCATAAACTGCGCAAAGCCCACCAACCTGACTGTATCCGAAAATGGGATGAACAAAGCCAGGATTATCTGGGACAACAACAGCAATGCCAACAGCTGGATTGTGGAATACAGTACAGCCGCTGACTTTTCCGGTTCCTTCACCACATTTGTTTCCACGAACAGTTGCCTACTCACCGGACTCACCCCCGAAACCGAATACCACGTGCGGGTGAAAGCCAACTGCGGTGCTGTCGGCGAAAGCTATTGGAACGTCATCAGCTTCACCACCAATTCCTGCCTGGTTGAAAACCAGTGCGTAATCACCTACAAGTTAGAAGACTCTTTCGGTGACGGCTGGAACGGCAATGCCATCAACGTGGTGGATGTCACCAGCAACATTGTTCTGGACACTTGGACCATCTCCCACGGCGACTCCGCCTCCGGTTCTCTCTCCGTGTGCGACGGCCGCGAAATCAGGTTCGAATGGGTGCAAGGCTCCTTTGCCAATGAAACCTCCTACAGTGTATTTGATGCTAACGGATTACAGATTCTCAATGGAGTGGGTGCCTTCCTCACCTCTATCACGTATATGGTAAACTGTGTCAGCAGTCCCTGCCCCACTCCCAACAACATTGCCGTCTCCAACTTTAGCGGAGGAACGGTCACTGTGAGTTGGACGGAGAATGGCAGCGCCACATCGTGGCAGATTTGCCTTGACGGCGACGAGACCAACCCCATCACTGCCAACACGAACCCCTATACTCTGTTAGGACTTGACTCCACAGTTTTCCACAACGTAAAGGTGCGCGCCAACTGCGGCAGCGACTATAGTTTCTGGAGCACCCCTGCCTCCTTCGCCCAGGTCCAATCCACAGGAAATTGGTACGCATTCGTACATTCTTGTCCCAACAACAACGATCTATGGAGTAAATTTGTCAGTTTCTCAGCACAAGATCCCGCTGGCGCGACAGCAGCCTCAAACGTTATCCCGAGTGTATTGGCTGCCACATACGTCAATGGTGAAGTATGGTTCTGCGACGAGGATTACACCAACTTGTTCAAGGCACCGCTTGATAACAACAATAAGACGATTGGTGCCCCTGTGTCTGTTGTGACCAACTTGGAACCTAACTGCAACATTGCTTCAATGTCTTACAATCCTGTTGACGGGCGTATCTATTATATCGTTTACACCTCTACTAACACTGTGAAACTGAAGAGTCTCAACCCGTCCAATCTCAACGATGTCACAGAGATTGGCACATTCAACAACTACGCGTTTTCTATTGCCATCGACAACAATGGCAATGCCTACTGTACGGATGTGATGACAGGGAACCTCTGTCGAGTGAATCTGACCGACGCCACCACCACTCCTGTTGGAGATCTGGGATTTTCCATCACTATGCCCTACATCGCATTTGATATGAATACTGGGGAACTGCTTATGGGACAGATGAGTTCTTCCAGTGACAACGGAATTTACTTGGTCAACGCCGCCACTGCCGAGAAACAGCTCGTCGGATACCTTGGCGGCGGCACTGGCGCCAACATCTCTGGTCTATTTATGGTCGAAGCGTCTGCACCGATTGTGACTTGTCCCGCACCCACGAACCTGGCCGCGAGCAACATCACCGATGAGACTGCCACGCTGACGTGGACCGAGAACGGCAGTGCCACTGAATGGCAAATCTGCGTCAACGGTGACGAAAACAATCTCATCAGTGTCACCACGAATTCATACATATTGTACGGACTCGATCTTGGAACATCTTATACGGTCAAAGTCCGTGCCAACTGCGGTGTGGATGGCACCAGCCAGTGGAGCGATGAGGTGAGTTTCACCACTTTGGCTCCTCCGCCCTTCTTCTTCATCTTGGGCGATGAAAGCATTTGTCCGAACCAGACTACCGTTCTGCAAGTCAACACCAATATGGGAACCGACTACCTGTGGAGCACTGGCGAGACGAGCCAAGAGATTACTGTTTCCGCTGGTACCTACTCCGTGACAGTGAGTAAAAATGGCAATGAGGTGGCACACGGCAGCTTCGAAGTGAAGGAAAAACAAACCTACGACATTACACTCAATGACACCATCTGTGAGAGCGGACTGCCTTACACTTGGAATGGCATAAGCTTCAACGCAGCTGGCGACACCACTATCACGATGACCGCCGCTAACGGCTGCGACTCTGTTGTTACCATGACCTTAATGACTTTACCGACCTTTGCGGTAACCGACAGCAAGACTGTATGCGAAAGCGAGCTGCCCTACACCTGGAATGGCATAAGCTTCAACGCAGTTGGCGACACCACTATTACGATGACCGCTGCTAACGGCTGTGACTCTGTCGTTACCATGATTCTGACAACCTTACCGACCTATGCGGTGACCGATACCCAGACTGTTTGCGAGAGCGAGTTGCCTTACACATGGAATACCGTTACTTTTACCGCTGCTGGAACAAAGGACATTACTTTGCAGTCCTCTACTGGTTGTGATTCTGTTGTGACGATGACTCTTAGCGTGAATCCAATTTACAGTGTTTCTGAAAGCCGTGATGTATGTCCTGGCGCTCTTCCTTATACCTGGAACGGTGTCATATTTAATGCCGCCGGTGATACGACAGTCACTCTGCAAACAGTTAATGGTTGTGACTCTGTTGTGACCATGCATCTTACTATCAACTCAACCTACACAGTGACTGACAGCAAGAGCATCTGCGAGAGCGAATTGCCTATAATCTGGAACGGCGTAGAGTTCACCCAGGCTGGTACCCAAACCGTTACCTTGCCATCTACTTCTGGTTGCGACTCTGTGGTGACGATGACCTTGACGGTCAACCCAACCTTTGCGGTAACCGATGCCCAGACCATTTGCGAGAGTGAGTTACCGTACACTTGGAACAACGTCGTCTTCAATGCCGCCGGCACGCAGAGTGCTACTTTGCAGACGGTCAACGGCTGCGACTCTGTCGTTACGATGACCTTGACGGTCAACCCAACCTTTGCGGTAACCGATGCCCAGACCATTTGCGAGAGTGAGTTACCATACACCTGGAACAACGTCGTCTTCAACGCTGCTGGCACACAGAACGCTACGTTGCAGACGGTTAACGGTTGCGACTCCGTGGTAACGATGACCCTGACGGTCAACCCGACCTACGCGGTAACCGATGCCCAGACTATCTGCGAGAGTGAGTTACCGTACACCTGGAACAACGTCGTCTTCAACGCTGCTGGCACACAGAACGCTACGTTGCAGACGGTTAACGGTTGCGACTCCGTGGTAACGATGACCTTGACGGTCAACCCGACCTACGCGGTAACCGATGCCCAGACTATCTGCGAGAGTGAGTTACCGTACACCTGGAACAACGTCGTCTTCAACGCTGCTGGCACACAGAGCGCTACGTTGCAGACAGTTAACGGCTGCGACTCCGTGGTGACGATGACCTTGACGGTCAACCCGACCTACGCTGTAACCGATGCCCAGACCATCTGCGAGAGTGAGTTACCATACACCTGGAATAACGTCGTCTTCGATGCCGCTGGCACACAGAGCGCTACCTTGCAGACGGTTAACGGCTGCGACTCCGTCGTTACTATGACTTTGACGGTCAATCCGACCTTTGCGGTGACCGATGCCCAGACCATTTGCCAGAGCGAATTGCCCTACACCTGGAACGGTGTTGTCTTCAACGCTGCCGGCACGCAGAACGTCACGTTGGAAGCAGCCAATGGTTGCGATTCTGTCGTTACGATGACACTCTCTGTCAATCCGACCTATACGGTGACGGATGTTAGAAGCATCTGTCCGAGCGAGTTACCTTACACATGGAATGACCTCGTCTTCAATAGCGCGGGTTCGCAGAATGTGACCTTGCAAACGGTCAATGGCTGCGACTCCACCGTCATCATGATTCTGACAGTAAACCAGACGCATGTTACAACGGACAGCCGGACCATCTGTGAGAACGAGCTTCCTTACACCTGGAACGGTGTCACCTTCAACGCTGCCGGAATGAATTCTGCTACTTTACAGGATGTCAACGGCTGTGACTCCACCGTGATTATGACATTGCTGGTGAATCCTGCCTATGCGGTCACCGAGACGATGAGCATTTGCGAGAGCGAGCTTCCTTACACGTGGAATGGCGTTACCTTTACCGCTGCTGGCACGCAGATCCTTAACCTGCAGACGGTCAATGGCTGCGACTCTATTGTTACTATGACCTTAACGACCTTACCGACTTATTCGGTAACCGACATCAAAAGTGTCTGCCCGAGTGAGTTGCCTTATACATGGAACGAGGTTATCTTCAACACCGCAGGTACGCAGACTGTAACCTTGCAAACTGTTAATGGTTGTGACTCTGTGGTTACCATGCTCCTGACGGTTAACCAGACGCATGTCACGACGGACAGCCAGACCATCTGTGAGAGTGAGCTGCCGTATGAGTGGAATGGTATCACCTTCAATGCTGCAGGCGTGAATACCGCAACCTTGCAGGATGCCAACGGCTGTGACTCTACTGTGATTATGACCTTGCTTGTAAATCCTGCTTACTCAGTCAACGTGTCGATGAGCATTTGCGAAAGCGAACTGCCTTATACATGGAATGGTGTTGTCTTCAATACCGCTGACACGCATACCCTTAATCTGCAAACTGTCAATGGCTGTGACTCTGTTATTACCATGACTTTAACGACCTTACCGACCTATGCAGTGACCGACAACCAAACCATCTGCGAAAGCGAGTTGCCTTACACTTGGAACGGTATCACCTTCACTGAATCTGGCACCCAGACCGTGACTTTGCAAACCACCAACGGTTGTGATTCTGTGGTGACCATGGTGTTGACTGTAAATAACTCAGTGACGGAAATGGTTGAAGTTACTGCTTGCGACAGTTACGAGTGGAACGGAACAAGTTATACCGAAAGTGGTGACTACACCCAGACCTTCACGGCGGCCAACGGCTGTGATTCTGTGGTGACCTTGCACCTGATTATCAATGAATCGGTAACGGTTGAGTATTACTTGACTATTAATGAAAGCGATCTCCCATACACATATGGTGATACCACCTTTGAGCCAGGTAGTGTAGAAACCGGAGATTACACCTTCTACCTCACAACAGAAGCAGGCTGCGACTCCATAATTATATTACATCTCACTGTCTTAACTGGCATTGACGACCATTCTATGTCGGCTACTGTGAAGGTATTTCCAAATCCTACGACGGACAATATTAATTTACAATTGTCAATGGATAACGAGCCATCAGGAATTGTGGAAATTCAGGTGTATGACATCTATGGAAAACGACTGGAGATGTTAGAGATACCTCATGAAACACCTATGCTGACTAAACAAATCGACATGTCTCGCTATGCTAGTGGGGTATATTTCATTAAGCTTGTCACCAATGATAATGTATTGGCTGTAAAGAAAGTAGTGAAGAAGTAAACCCCCAGTGATTATAAACAAAAAAGAGGATGACTATTTTTAGTCACCCTCTTTTTTTATGCAATATTTTTGAAGATTTTTAGTAGCGATACAAGTCACTCTTGAAAGGACCATTGACAGACACGCCGATGTAATCGGCCTGTTTTTGCGTGAGTTTGGTCAGCTTGACACCGATTTTGGACAGGTGCAGACGGGCCACTTCCTCATCAAGTTCTTTGGGCAGGTTGTAAACGCCTACCTTGTAGTCGTGTTGCCACAAGTCGAGCTGGGCCATCACCTGGTTGGTGAAAGAGTTGCTCATCACGAAGGAGGGGTGACCAGTGGCGCAACCCAGGTTCACCAAACGGCCTTCGGCCAGAATGAAAATAGAATGTCCATCGGGGAAGATGTACTCATCAACTTGCGGTTTAATGGTGCGTTTGGTGATGTTCTTCTGGCTCTCGAAAGCGCTGACCTGAATTTCGTTGTCGAAATGGCCAATGTTGCACACGATGGCCTGGTCTCTCATCTTGTTGAGGTGGTCAACGGTAATCACATCGCAGTTGCCGGTGCAGGTGACAAACACATTGCCTTCGTCGAGGGCGTCTTCAACGGTCTTCACCTCATAGCCTTCCATGGCGGCTTGCAGAGCGCAGATAGGATCAACTTCTGTCACGATGACGCGGGCACCGTAGGATTTCATGGACTGGGCACAGCCTTTGCCCACATCGCCGTAGCCGCAAACCACCACCACTTTGCCTGCCAGCATGATGTCGGTAGCACGCTTGATACCGTCGGCCAAAGATTCGCGGCAGCCGTATTTGTTGTCGAATTTCGATTTGGTCACCGAGTCATTCACATTGATGGCGGGGAAGAGCAGCTCGCCTTGCTCCATCATCTGGTACAGACGGTGTACACCGGTGGTGGTCTCTTCAGACACACCCTTGATGTCCTTAATCATGCGGTGCCAGCGCTGCGGGTCTTCTTTGAGCAGTTCTTTCAAGGTATTGAAAACCACGGCCTGCTCGTGCGATTCAGGAGTTTTGTCCAGGATGGAGGCATCCTCTTCAGCCTTGAAGCCAGTGTGGATCAGCAGGGTAGCGTCGCCACCATCGTCCACGATGAGGTTGGGGCCTTTGCCACCGGGGAAGGAGAGGGCTTGGTTGGTGCACCACCAATAGTCTTCCAGCGATTCACCCTTCCATGCGAAAACGGACACGCCTGCAGCAGCGATGGCGGCAGCGGCGTGGTCTTGGGTGGAGAAAATATTACAGCTGCACCATCTCACCTCAGCACCCAAATGCACCAAAGTTTCAATCAGCACAGCAGTTTGGATGGTCATGTGCAGGGAGCCGGTGATACGGACACCTTTCAGGGGCTTGCTGTCTCCGTATTTCTCGCGCAAAGCGATCAAACCGGGCATTTCTTTCTGGGAAACCTCAATATCCTTGCGTCCCCATTCCGCCAGACTCATGTCGGCAACTTTGTACTTCAATTCGTAATCAGTCATGATATTCCTGTTTAAAATTCATAAATAAATACGGCGGCAAAGATACGGAAAAATTAGCAAATTAGTTAATTGGCAAATTAGTTAATTCGTTAATTAGCAAATGATTTTTGCTGAGCGAATTAAATATAAAAACAAATCAACAGTTCAACAAATAAACAAATCAACAAAAAAGACCGCTGAAGGCGGTCTTTTTTTCTTTTTTTATGAGCTTCGCTATTATTTGTCAGCTTCTTTGGATTGAAGTTGCTGTACATAGATAGCTTTCAGCTTCTGCTCCCTTTTGATAACACTGGGTTTGGTGAATTTTTGTCTTGCACGTAATTCACGGACAACACCGGTTTTCTCAAATTTTCTTTTCAGTTTTTTCAGCGCTCTTTCAATGGTTTCGCCTTCTTTAACGGGAACAACGATCATAAAAAATACCTCTTTCTTTTAATAAGTTAATACTATGATTTTTTTGGGCTGCAAAAATACACTTTTTTTCAATATGTTGCATCTTTTATTAATTAGCAAATTAGAAAATTAGTTAATGTGCTAATTATCAATGTGCTAATGTGCCAATTTTTTTCTTTGCGATTCCACATTTCCATGTCTATTGGTCTAAGCGCATAACCAAAATTCAAATAATTGTGCATATTTCGAAAAAATCCCGTAATTTTGCACCTCAAATTTCAAAACATGAAGAAAAATACATTATATATCGTTATCGCAGCCGTGTTGGTTGTGGCCGCTATTATTGCGGTGCTGTTCAAAACAGGTGTCATCAAAAGCTCCGACGATCATCTCTCATTTGACGCATTTGCCATCAAAGATACCAATAACATTACCAAAATCTTTTTGGCAGATATGCAAGGAGAATATGTACTGTTGCAGCGTACCAATGCAGGTTGGGTGGTACAGGACAGCATCCTGGTTATGAAGCCTATCATGGAGGAATTTCTGACCACCATCGCCAGTTTGTCCGTCAAGCAGGTGGTGCCCAAGACTGGCCAAAGTACTATTAATAAGGTGCTTTCCACAAGTGCCATTAAGGTGGATATATATCAAACCAAGCCTAAATTTAAAATCTTTGGTATGGCTTTTGGAGTAAAAGAACGCAAAACCAAAACCTATTATATGGGGCCCGCCACGATGGATAATTTGTCGAATTTCGCCCTTTTGGAAGGCTCTGACGATCCTTATATCGTGTATGTGCCTGGTTTCAGAGGTTTCGCCACCCCGATTTATTCCACTAATTATGCCGATTGGATTAATCATGATATCTATCAGACTAAAATCACTCGTATCCAGACTGCTGAATTTGTTGATTTGGAGCATCCAGAAGAATCCTTTAAAGCAGTGAAAACAGGTGCCCGTTTCTTCGATTTATATGATTATCAAAATCAGAAAGTGCCCGGTTATGATACTTTGAAACTGATAGATATGCTTTCAGAATTCAGAGATAAGAATTTTGAGGATATTGTGCTTTCTTTTACACCTGAAAATATAGACTCCATTTACCGTACCCAACATTTCAAAACTATTAGTATTACAGATTTGGAAGGAAATACAACCACTATGGAGTTGTGCTATAAGCTGAATCCGGAAGAAAAGGAGGATGGTAGTGTGGTCATGGAGGCTGATGAGGATAATTTCTATGGTATCATCAATCATAATTACCAGAATATTTATCTGTGTCAATTCTATCATTTCGACAGGCAGATTCAACCACTTTCTTATTTCACCAGGGCAAGAATTCAAAAATAAGTGCCGATGACTCGTGATGAAGTCTATATGTCGCGTTGCCTACAACTGGCTGCATTGGGTTTAGGAAAAGTGCAACCCAATCCCATGGTGGGTGCAGTCATCGTGCATCAGGACAGGATAATAGGGGAGGGCTGGCATCGCCAATATGGTCAGGCACATGCGGAAATCAACGCTTTCGCTTCGGTAAAGCAGCCCGAATTGCTCAAGGAATCTACGATGTATGTGAGTCTGGAGCCGTGTTCCCATTTCGGCAAAACACCGCCTTGTGCCGATGCCATTATTCGCAATGGTATTCCCAAAGTGGTGATTGGTACCGTTGATAGCAATGCCAAAGTAAATGGTGGGGGTATAAAAAAACTGCAAGACGCAGGAATAGAAGTGGTTACGGGTGTGTTGACCGACCAATGCAAAGAACTTAACCGACGTTTTTTCACTTACCATGAGCAAAAACGTCCTTATGTCATCCTTAAATGGGCAATGACCCGCAACGGTTACATGGACATTGACCGCCAACAGAATCCTGCCGGTCAATATTGGATTACTAATCATGAGCTGAAAACCATTGTCCACCAATGGCGTAGTGAGGAAGACGCCATTTTGGTGGGCTATAACACTATGGTTAATGACAAACCGCAACTGACGACACGGTTGTTTCCGGGGAAAGATCCTCAGCGTTATGTATGTCAGAGAAATCCCGAAAATTCCGAATCAGATTATTATCAACAAATTCCTGAAAACCCCGCTGAGGCATTGCAGCAGCTGTATGAGCAGAAAATCCAGTCGGTAATTGTGGAAGGCGGTCGCAAAACCCTGCAACGCTTTATCGATAGTGGTTTGTGGGATGAAGCCCGTATTCTGATAGGTGACCAGCTGTGGGAGTCGGGTGTGAAAGCCCCCTTGCTCGACGGCATTTGCGTCAAGGAAGAAATTATTCATCATAATACCATCCGATATGTTCGAAGACACCTATAAAACCATTGCCGGACCGTCGGAAGGAATCTACCGTGAAAAGGGCAGTAAATTCATTGCCTTGGCTTTTCCTGTGGAAACAGAAGCAGAGATTAAGGAGAAGCTGGCCGAAATCCAGAAGCAGTATTTTGATGCCCGCCATCATTGTTATAGCTATATTTTGGGTCCTAATAAGGATGCATACCGCCTTAACGACAATGGAGAGCCGTCGGGCACGGCGGGAAGGCCTATCCATGGTCAGTTGTTGTCCAAAGATTTGACGAACACGCTGGTGATTGTGGTCCGCTATTTCGGGGGTATCAAGTTGGGGGTCAGTGGTTTGATTAATGCCTACAAAACTGCCGCCAAGGATGCTTTGGATAATGCTACGATTATTGAGAAAACAGTGGATGAAACCTACAAAGTCAGTTTTGATTACAGCGTGATGAATAGTGTGATGCAGCTGCTCAAAGATCCATATGTCAGTATTTTAGGTCAGGGTTATGAAGACCGTTATTTGATTACTTTTAAAATCAGAAGGCGTGAAGCAGACCGCATTGTCACAGCCTTGAAAAAAATCAACACGGTGACAGTGGAATAACTTACTTCCTCCTTTTCTGAGAAGGGGCATATCCCGTCTATACAATAAAATTATACATTGGTGTATAATTCGAGAAATTTTTCTATCTTTGCACGAAATTTTTTTCGAGTATTAAAATTTCACAATCATGTCATTTATTGAAGATAGAGTTCAGTTGGAAGGGTTGACTTTTGACGATGTTCTGCTCATTCCTTCCTATTCCGAAGTATTACCCAAAGAGGTTTCTTTAACCACACAATTCACCCGTAATATTACGCTGAATACACCTTTTATTTCGGCGGCTATGGATACGGTGACCGAGGCGACGATGGCTATTGCCATTGCCCGTGAAGGTGGTATTGGTGTGATTCACAAGAATATGCCTATTGAGGAGCAAGCTAAGCAGGTGGCTTCGGTAAAACGTGCGGAAAATGGCATGATTAACAACCCCATTACGATTCTGCCGCATAAAACTGTAGGCGATGCCTTGTCGATTATGGCAGAATACAAAATCGGAGGTATTCCTGTGGTGACAGAGGAAAATGTTCTCATCGGTATTGTCACAAACCGTGACCTTCGTTTTGAGAAGGATTTCAACAAGCGTATCGACTTGGTGATGACGCGCGAGAATTTGATCACTACCTCCCGTTCCACCGACCTGAACAAGGCCGCTGACATTCTGCAGCAGTATAAAATCGAAAAGTTGCCTGTCATTGACGAAAAGGGCGTTTTGCAGGGACTTATCACTTATAAAGACATCACCAAAGCTAAGGATAAACCTAACGCTTGCAAGGACTCTCAGGGTCGTTTGCGTGTGGCTGCCGGCATTGGAATTTCCAAAGAAACTTTGCCCCGTGCCGAAGCGCTGATTGAGGCTGGTGTGGATGCTATCGTGCTTGATTCCGCTCATGGCCACTCCAAGGGCGTGTTGGATGCGCTGATAGAGGTAAGACGACATTTTCCGAATGTGGATATAGTGGTGGGTAATATTGCCACTGGCGATGCTGCCCTGCGTTTGGTTCAGGCAGGTGCTGATGCTGTGAAAGTCGGTATAGGACCGGGTTCCATTTGTACTACCCGTGTGGTAGCTGGTGTAGGTGTGCCTCAGCTGAGTGCTATTTACGCTGTATATAAGGCTTTGAAGGGCACAGGTGTTCCCTTGATTGCCGATGGTGGTATTCGTTATTCAGGCGACATTGTCAAGGCATTGGCCGCTGGTGGTAGCAGCGTGATGTTAGGCGGTTTGTTGGCTGGTGTGGAAGAGTCACCCGGCGAAACCATCCTGTACAATGGTCGTAAATTCAAGGCCTATCGTGGTATGGGTTCGTTAGAGGCCATGCAGCGTGGTTCCAAGGACCGTTACCTGCAAAACGATGTGGATGATGTGAAGAAATTGGTGCCCGAAGGTATTTCCGGCCGTGTGCCGTTCAAAGGCAACTTGTACGAGGTCATTTATCAGATGGCAGGCGGTTTGCGTGCGGGTATGGGCTATTGCGGTGCCGAGAACATCGAGAAACTGCACGAAGCTCGTTTCTGCCGCATCAGCAATGCTGGCGTATTGGAGAGCCATCCACATGATGTGACTATTACCAGCGAGTCTCCGAATTACAGCAAAGGAAACTAGTTTTCCACTAAATATCAAAAAAAAACGCACCGTCAAGGTGCGTTTTTTTTCTTCTATCTGGTTAAAGTCTTTTAGTATGCAATAGTACGAGTTACAGTACGGGTCAATTCTCCTTGTGATTCAGTGTGAGTACGCTTCACAGGATATTTACCATTATATTCATAGGTATAAGTGGTGGTTTTGGAATTGTTGTCAATGCTTTCAATTTCTTCAACCATATTGTTTTGTGAAAACATTTCGCTGTAAGTGTACACGCCAAAACGCATAAAATCTTCGAAAGGATTGATTTTGTTATCATATTTCCATTTGAAAGAATGGGTTTGCTCGCCATTGTTCATCACAGCTTCAACGACATTTTTGCCATCCCAAGTGAGTTTGATTGTGGAAGTACCCTTGGTAGTCGGAGCTTTAGCAAGTTCAGCAGCAACTTTTTCTGGCATGAAAAGCACAAAGGGATTAGCCACCATGGCAACATCTGATTTGCTGGCGGTTGTACAATTCACCTCAACAATATTTTTGTTTTTTCTAACGAAAGTATAGGTGCAAATTAATTTTTCATTTACGGAATATTCCACCTTATCCAAATATTTGCCGGAATAGGTGTACGCGAATGATTCATTAGAGGAGGAGGAGACAATTCCATCAATGCGGTTGTCTTTGTCGTATCCAAGGACTAAGGTTGTTAAGACGTTGCCATCATGGTCGAAATATTCAATGTAGCTAAGGACATCCCCACCCCATCTCCATATTTGTGTTTGGCCAGTAGTACTAGAAACGCCAGCTACAGAGGTTGTATAGGTGTCAATAATTTTACTGATTTTCTTTTTAGGCATGTACTGGCCTTCTTTTTGACAGGCTGAAAAAATCAATGCAAAGATTATCAGTGCGATGCTTGATAAAAATACTCTTTTCATTTTGATAAAATAATTGGTTTAGTTTTTGTTCAAAAGAATTACATTTTGCAATCAATCTGCTTAAGATCGGCACCGATTGCTGCATAGTGTTGTTCCAATTCTTTATTTTTAGCGCCACATTCAGTGTGTGAGATTTTACCATAAGCGTATGACGATGATTGACCGTCTTTCAGTGTAACGGTGCAGTTGCATTCTTTGTGACAAGAGGTGAAGCCTAAAACCAAAGCTCCCATTGCTAAGATACATACTAACTTTTTCATAGTTTTCGTTTTTAAATTATTAATTGAATTAAGTTTGAAAGAATAATCGTAATTATAATGCGATTTCGGCTTTGAATTTGAGTCTGTCGGGATGACTTGCAATATAGTCAAGGAACTGGCTTTTTGAGGAAAATGTGTTCGTATTATCATCTTGGGTGTGTTGTTGAACACCATTTTTCGTGTAGTAGATAACGGGAATACCACCGAAAACTATAGTACCGTCAGGAAGTTCACTTTCATTATAAGTGATGGTACCTTCGATTTTGGCGGTAAACGGAGATTTAACCTCAAAAGAAGTGGAAGCCCATCCGGAACTGACATTGGTTACATTTACCATTTCCCCTTTGGCATTTACATAACTGAGATTGTAATGAAAACAAGAGGAGATTTGCTGGGGTGTCGGCATTCCTGTAGTGGGAAACATACTTGTTTCCATTTTATATTGGATTGGGATCGTTTTGTTAGAATTATTATTTTCTTTTTTGCAACTGGTGAAAGCAATTAATACACTCAAAACGATGGTGATTGATAACAGTACTTTTTTCATGTTTTTTTTATTTATGGTTGATTTTTATATTTCCCTGAAAGAAATTTTGTCTTTGGTGATAAATGCGCCGGGGAATTGTCCCTGAATCTTCATCAGGAAGCGATAGGCATCGATACGGTTCTTGAAATTGCCCACACGCACGCGGAATGTCGGTTCTGTGTAAGACAAATAAGCGGATACATCGGGATAGGAACCTTTGAATTCATTATACACTTTTTGTGCCCCGTTTTTAGTGGAAACCGCTACCAGCTGTATGCGGTATCCTTCAATATATTTCACTGATTTCCATGCATTTTCGTAGGCATTACTGATGCTGTCGATAAGGGGTTCCTTGTCGTAGCGGACTTGGATTTGCCCAAACAGCAAGGCATTCATGCCTAGGAGTAATATGATGAGTACAAGGCGTTTCATCTCAAATTTTTTTGCAAAAATACACAAATTTCCCAAAATACATACAAATTGTGCAGAAGTCAAGAAAAAAGGGAGTACCTTCCGGCACCCCCTTATATTCTTTCGTATTGTTATGACTGATTTATCAATCTTTAACGCAGCGCAGTGAATTACCGTGGCTTTGAGCTGAACTTCCAATCGGATAACTAGTAGAATTATCTATATACAAAATCGTTGGAGTACCATTTGACCCAATGCCCCATAGTATAGTGTACTCTCCAAAACCTTGGTATATAGCTGCGTTTCCTGAAGGATACAATCTTCCGGCATATTTGGCTGCAAACCCAGTGGCAGATGTCAAGCTTGCTCCTGAATTCCTCAAAGCAGAAAAATCTGAATCAGTAGGAATATGCCAACCTGTCGGGCAAATGCCCTTCATACCTTGAGTGGGAGAGGAAGCATTGTTTGTGACAGCCTTCCAGTTATACAAATATCCGTAAGTGCTCAAATTGGAGGAATTTCCTTTCGGATAATAACGATAAGCTGTTGTGGAGGATGGAGCAATAGTAGAATCCTTTAAAGTGCCTACAGGATAGCGCAAGTTCTCCGTCATCCAGCACTGGCTGCCGAATACCTTAATAGAATAGCTATTACCATTATTGTCCGATACCATGGTGGCACGGCCGCAAGGACCTGCATCCTCCAACACGAATTTCAAAGCAAAACCAGCTTTAGTTACGGATACATCGCTCGTGAAATGAATGGTAAGGGCACCATCAGAAGATGTGGAGGTGTAAGCCGTTACTGTACCACCATTGGTACCAGTATACTGGGCCACACTACTTGCTGAGGCTGAAGTGTTTGTACCATTAAATACCTGTAAGACATCGTAGTCGGTTTCTATAGCATACGTGCCGGAAGCCAATTTCACTCTCTTGTTGATGGAAGAGGGCTTGACAATCAGATAACCATCCCAATTGTTGCCATAATTGCCATTAGGGCCGCCAGCATCATAAACCCAGACGGAGTCGGAAGATAGTGTAAGTGTTCTATCTCCAGTGGTAGGCACTGTCTGGACAACCGTAAAGTTGAGGTTGTTACTATAGGCTGTACCATTTATAGTGGTGGCAAAGGCGCGTACTGTGTAGGTGTAATTCATAGAGACGGAGAAGGTGAGGTCAAATGTGTTGGCACTGGTGTCCTTGGTAATGTAGGTGTTGTTGAGCGTTGGTGTGTTGGTGCCAGATACAAAGCAAATACCCTTGACTAACAGGTGCTCACCTTGGCCATTGACCGTCACTCTTACGGTAGCCTTGTTGTAGTCCATGGAAACAAGACTAACAGTAGCCGTAGGCAATGAACCCTGCTGGTCGTTAATCTGTTGCTGCAGACTGTCGATGGTTTGCTGCATCTGGTATAAAGTACCATCCACAGCATTACGCACACAGCGTACGGAATATCCGTTTCCAACATGATAACTATTACTTACATTTCTCATCACATAATCATTGCACCATCTGAAAACATAGGTCACTGGAAGGGAAGAGCTTAGTGTTGAAGTCCAGAAATAGGTTTCCTCACCAGGTAAATAATTATAAAAGGGAGAATGGAAACCGGCCGGTCCAGCGTCGAAACCGGTAGCGTTGTTAGCAGATAAATTATAACCAGGGGTACAACTATTGCTTGTGAAGGATCTCCAGTTGTATTGCGAAGCCAAAGCTCTGGCTACATAGAATCTTTCACTGTTATTGCTATTGTTATAACCGCTGCATAAGTATAGACTGTTACTGCTCACAGAATTTAACATTTGTGACCATTCAGCATCACTCGGCACATGCCAGTTGTCGGGACAAATACCTTGTACACCGCTGGGATTGTTATTGCTGCTTGATGCATCGTGCATCACAGCTGCTTTGTTGTATAAGTAGCCATAAGTAGACAAATTGGCTTCGTTATTACCTGGATAGTAGCGGTATCCATAAGTGTCAGAAGAATCACTCATATTTCCTAACCAAATATGGGCTCCATCAGCATAAGTGGTAGTGCGAAGGTTCTCCTTCATCCAGCACTGGTTACCGATCTTCACGGTGTTGTAGCTGTTGCCGTCAATATCATACATCTTGGAGCTGCCACACAGGAACAAGGGATCGTCATTGTTCTGATCTTGCTGCTGCATCTCGTTGATTTGCTGCTGCATCTCGTTGATTTGTTGCTGCTGTTGGTTGATGGTCTGATTCTGATTGTCAATCGTCTGTTGCAACTGGCCTATGGTACCTTCAGCCACATCGCGCACGCAACGTACAGGATACAGTAAAGCCTTCTTCTCAATATTGTTCATGTCGTCGATGTCAGCATCGTAAGCACTTATCTTCATGGTATATGCACCATAAATCGAAACACTTGATTGGTCATTGCCATAGTCGTAAGACAAGGTAGAACTCCAGAAGTTTGTTCTTTGTTTAGGAGACAGTTGTGCATAAGTGAAAGAAGATGTGATTTGTGCATAACCGAATCCAATGGCGGAGAAGCCAGAGGCATTGTTGGCAGAGAGATTATTACCAACAGCACATGTAATACTGTTGGTGTTCCAACTACCGGGAAGGTTGGAAGCCAGAGCCTTGGCAATGTCTCCTGTGTTGGTGCCACAATACATTTGGTTATTGACCAAGGTGTTTTTCAAGGTATTCCAATCAGTCCAATAATCAGGAATATGCCACCCGTTGGGACAGATACCTTGGTATACAACACCACCCGCTTCATTCTGATTCCAGTTGCCTACAGGATTTTGCTCGGAAGCAGTGGGCAGGCCATACAAAGCAGCGGCCAAGTTGTACACACCACTCTCGAAATCATTGCCTGAATCGGTGTATGACATATGGTGATAGAGCGGTGTTGTTCCACTTGTATCGTGTGATAATATAGCACTACTTAAATTACTGATGGCGGTACCGTCAGGGAAGTGCGTGGTACGGAGGTTTTCCTTCATCCAGCACTGGTTGCCGATCTTCACGGTATTGTATGCGTTGCCGTCCACGTCGTATACTTTGGAGGTGCCGCAGGTGAAGGTGATATCGTTGTTACCCGTGCCGGCATTGGCCTGTGTATTGGCCAGCTCGTTCTCCAGACTGTCGATACGGTTGTTGAGTGTGCCCATGCTATTGTTAATCATTGCCTGAACATCGGCAGCGGTAAGGAATCCGCTCAAGTCGGGCGTCGTGAGATTGATAGTCTGGTTGTCGCAGGCGTTAGCAGAGAAGGTACCCACCGGCTCGTTGTTCTGCATAATGGTGAGCACACCGTCGCACACAGTAGGACTTTGGTTTTCACCTTCGTCGCCGTTGTCGGCAGTCTCAGCAATGTCGCGCACGCAACGGACAGACATACCCCAAGTGTTGAAACTATAACTGATTCCAAAATTTGGATTAGCATAATTAATGATAACAGTCCATATACGACCTGCAATTTCCGGATATAAAGTTGTGCTGCTGAAGTATGCGTTTGTATTATGGATTGACGAAGTTCCTCCATTATTGAATCCTGCCGGCAATGCAGAAAATCCAGTAGCATTATTTTCAGAAACATTATATCCAACATTACAATTATCTGCATAAGAGGTAGGAATGTTGGTATTCCATGCTGTGGCAGCGGCCAATGCTTTAGCAGTATAATTGGGTTCGCCGCAACCGTATTCGCTGACACTGTGTACATAGTCTTTCAAGAGTGTCCACTCGCCGTGACTGGGGACGTGCCATCCTACAGGACAAATACCCTGAACACCGCTGGGAACCGCATCACTACTGGATTCATTGTTCATCGCGGCTATCCAATTATAGAGATAGCCGTATGTGGCAACAGAATCTACACCTTGTTCTGGGTTGAAACGACAACGTTGGGTTGACGTAATTGACATGTTTCCGTATGGAATATCCGTTCCGTCGCTGTAATGTGTAGATCGGATATTCTCCTTCATCCAGCATTGGGTACCAATCTTGACAGTGTTGTATGTATTACCGTCATAGTCTTTCACCTTGGAAGTACCGCAGGTGAAGGTGGCATCTTGGATATCATTCATCGTATTTTGCATATCAGCTATCACATTTTGCAAGCTGTCGATTTGATTTTGCATGCCAGTGATGTCAGGAACAACAGGGCTCACAATGTTGACTGTTCGATTTTCACTTTGGTTAGCGGTGAAGGTACCTACAGTCTGGCCATCCTGCTGGATGGTGAGTGTGGCGTTGTTCACTGTCGGGAGATCTTCAGATGTAATATATCCCGCGTCGTTTTGGAATTCACTTACGTTGGAAGGTACTGTCGGGAGATCTTGAGATGTAATATATCCTGCATCGTTTTGGAATTCACTCACGTTGGAGGGTACTGTCGGAATGGTGGGTGCTCCGTTCAAATCGCTGTAATTGCCCGTAAAGGCCACGGTGGCCAGGCTGTCGTGCAGGTTAAGACTTGTCTCTTCATCCTGCGGGTCACGGAGGCAACGAATGGAATAGCCGTTGGCAGCACAATTCTTTGTGTAACGGACATTGTTTATATAATATGAATGATGCTCTCTATACACCACTGGTTGAGCTGGTAACATTGTTATGGAGCAGTAACCCTTGGTATATTGATTATTATCATATGTGGAACTCCAGAAACCAACAGTATTAGACTCAATGGTACCACCGTTCCAAAAATACTCACCTACGGGGAAAGCAGAGAAACCCGTGGCATTGTTGGTGGAAAGATCATAACCCACTGCACAAGGATGATAACTGGTAGATGTATATTGCCAACCAGTGTTCGATGCCAAAGCCTTGGCCACGTAAGTGGCATCACCATCACAAGCGTACTGGTTTTGACTTCCCACATAGTCGAGAAGCTGAATCCATTCTGCTTCGCTCGGCACGTGCCAGCCCGTAGGACAGATACCTTGTACCCCACTTGGGATAGCATTGCTGTAGACAGCCCCATTCATAACCGCAGGCCAGTTGTATAAGTATCCACGCTCTGTCAATGACAAGTTGCAAGCAGTGTTATCATAGTAATGGGGAATCGTGGTACTGGTATCTGTGCCAGCGGATATTGCCGTACCATCTGCATAGTGCGTGGTTCTTAGGTTCTCTTTGGTCCAGCACTGAGTGCCAATCTTGACGGTTTTATAAGTATTGCCGTCATAGTCTTTCACCTTGGAAACACCGCAGATAAAGTTGGCGTCATTCATTTCATTCAGCAAATCCTGCAGACTGTCGATTTGGTTTTGGAGAGAGCCCAACTGATTCTCAGTATTCTGCATCTGGTCACTAACGCATCGCACGGAAAGACCTCTTTCTTGATTTTCATAGCTTATGAGGGCTTTAGTCCAAGCATAGTAAAACTCAAAAGTATAAGCTCTGTTCAAATTAGCGCCGACAGTTTTCCAACTGGAAGAACTCCAGAAATATGCATAAGCACCAAAACTACTATAATAATTGTGATTAAAATAGCCAGTAGGCAGAGCTGTGAATCCAGTTGCATTGTTGGAACTTTGATCATTACCTACATTGCATTCTTGCGAATAGTTGGTCCATCCTGTATTCGAAGCCAAAGCTTTTGCTATATTTTCATTGGAAGAGCCACATATATATTCATTTTGATTGCTTACATAGTTAATAAGAACATTAAATTCTGCCTTACTGGGCAAATGCCAACCTGTAGGACAAATACCTTGCACTCCACTCGGGTTTGCAACACTGGGAGTAGCATTGTTCATGGCTGCCATCCAGTTATAAAGATAACCATGTGTGGCCACCTTTCCCGCTTCATTATGAGGATAATAACGATAAGCCGTGGTAGAGGAAGTGTCGTTGCCAAGAGCAATCTCTGTTCCGTTGCTGTAGTGAGTGGTACGCAGATTTTCTTTCATCCAGCATTGATCTCCAAGTCTAAGTGTATTATATACATTTCCGTCATAGTCGGTCACCGTTGCAGGGCAAACTCCCAGAGGATTATTATTCGACGATTCTTGTTGATTTGCACTGGATGATTCTTCATCCCGGACACAACGAACGGAAAGACCATTTGTTTTTTTATTATATGTCATTTGCGGTTCAAAAGAATTTGCATATAGTTGGAAACTACTTGCATTAGCAACATTTGCTCTTTCCGTCGCACCCCATATATATGCATATCCACCTGTTTGACCTATTGTTTTTGTACCTGCAGCTCTGGCTGAAAAACCTGTAGCATTATTGGTGGACATATTATTTCCCACTACACATTCATTATTTACGTTCCACCATCCTATGGTGTCTGCCAAGGCTTTGCCGTATGCTGTACCATAATTGTTGCATAAATATTCGTTTTGGCTGCTTACATAATCAATAAGTTGGTTCCATTCTGCTTCACTTGGTACGTGCCATCCAGTGGGACAAATACCCTGTACTCCACTGGGATTTGCACTGCTGGAAGAGCCACCTCTCATGGTTGCCGCCCAGTTATATAAACGACCGTAAAGAGAAGCATTACCAAGAACGTAATGATAAGCTATGGTGGAAGAGGTATCGCTGTTTCCTGCAGCAATTTCAGTACCATCGCTATAGTGTGTGGTTTTCAAGTTTTCCTTGGTCCAACATTGGTTACCAATCTTCACCGTATTATAAACGTTACCATCATAGTCCTTTATAGTGGAAGTACCACACACGAAACCAACGGCATCTATCTGGTCTTGCATATTGGCCAACACATCCTGCAAACTGTCAATCTGGTGCTGCAGACCCGTGATGTCAGGAACAACAGGGCTCACGATGTTGACCGTCTGGTCCTCACCCTGGTTGGCTGTGAAGGTGCCTACAGTTTGGCCATCCTGCTGAATGGTGAGCGTGGCGTTGTTCACAGTTGGGAGATCTTGTGATGTAATATATCCCGCATCGTTTTGGAATTCACTTACGTTGGAAGGTACTGTCGGGAGATCTTGTGATGTAATATATCCCGCATCGTTTTGGAATGCACTCACGTTGGAGGGTACTGTCGGAATGGTGGGAGCTCCGTTCAAATCGCTATAATTACCCGTAAAGGCTACTGTGGCTAAGCTGTCGTGCAGGTTGATGTTTTCAGAAGCTTCATCCTGCGGGTCACGCAAACAGCGGATAGAATATGCCAATGTTGCAGAACTAGCATAAAACTTAACTATACATGAGTCTTTATAAATGTTCAAAGATGACATGTTGGCAGTATAATAAGTTGTTGCTTTACCAAAGTAATTGTAGGGAAGAGTGTTGTTGGGATCATATTGTTGATAATAATAAACTCCTTCGCCTGCAGGTAATGCGTTAAAACCTGTTGCATTGTTTAAAGATAAATCATTACCGACAGCACAAGCAAAGTTACTACTACTCCAGTCTGTGGTTGAAGAAAGGGCTTTGGCGATGTTCACACTATTGTTATCGCAGAGATATTGTGGTTGAGAGCTTACGTACGCTGTCAACTGTTGCCATTCCGCTGTACTTGGCAGGTGCCATCCAGTAGGACAAATACTCTGCACGCCACTGGGAACAGCATTAGATTGTGATGCCCCGTTAAATGCCGCAGGTTTATTGTATAAAAGACCGAATTTCGACACTTTATTGATGTCATTGTTAGGCAAATAATAACGTCCCTCTGTTGAAGTCTGAAATGCCGTACCGGCTACTATTGCTGTGCCATCAGCATAGTGCGTGGTTCTCATATTCTCTTTCATCCAGCATTGTTCTCCAATCTGAATGGTGTTGTACTGGTTGCCGTCATAGTCTTTAACCTTGGAGGTACCGCAAATGAAATTGGCGTCATTCATATTATCCACATAATCCTGCAAGTCACTCATCTTATTCTGCAAACTGTCAATCTGATGCTGCAGACCCGTGATGTCAGGAACAGCAGGACTCACAATGTTGACCGTCTGGTCCTCACTCTGGTTAGCGGTGAAGGTGCCTACAGTTTGGCCATCCTGCTGGATGGTGAGTGTGGCGTTGTTCACTGTCGGAATAGTGGGCTGGTTGATGAGGTCGTTGTAATCGCCAGAAGTGGCAACGGGTTTGAGATCCGGTTTGTTCAGAATCATCTGTGCGCCACTGGTGGCATTCCAGTCAGCCGGCAATTGTGTGATTTCACCGCTGGTGGTCGGGATGGTATAGGTATGTGTGCCTGTTCCATCAGTAACGTGAATAAGGACATTGGAGCCGTTGCCTTCGGCTGTTACAGTCGGAGAGACACCGTTCTGTCCATTTTCTCCGTTGGTGATGGTAAAAGAGGAAGAGGTTCCATCGGTATATGTAATAGTGTAAGTATCTACTAAACCTGCAGTGCTGGTCTTAGCGATAGAAGAGATTCCGTTTCCAGCAGGACCTTGCTCGCCTTGGGGACCTTGAGGACCAGTCTCACCTTGCAAACCCTGTTCACCCTGGGGACCTTGAGGACCTTGAGGACCAGCAGGACCTTGCTCACCTTGTGGACCTTGCGGACCAGTCTCACCTTGCAAACCTTGCAAACCCTGTTCACCCTGAGGACCTTGAGGACCAGCAGGACCTTGCTCACCTTGTGGACCTTGCGGACCAGTCTCACCTTGCAAACCTTGCAAACCTTGTTCACCCTGAGGACCTTGTGGACCAGCAGGACCTTGCTCACCTGCAGCACCATTGGTTACCGTGAACACACTGGTGGTGCCGTCAGTATAATATATTGTATAAATGTCTTGTAAACCAGTGGTCACCGGACCTGTGATTTCTTGAATGCCGCGACCATCATTGCCGCCACCGGTACCGCCAGAAGGCAATGTTATGGTGTTACCACCAGAAATGGTCAACTGGTTACCAGAAATGGTCAACGTCTGGTTTGTGCCCTGACCATCCACACCGTTGGTTACCGTGAAAGTGCTGGTGGTGTTATCTGTATAATTGATGGTATAGGTATCCACATTGCCATTGGAACTTGTCTGGGTGATGGAGACAATGCCCTTGCCAGCAGGACCTTGCAAACCCTGTTCACCCTGTGGACCTTGCGGACCAGTCTCACCTTGCAGACCTTGTTCACCCTGGGGACCTTGCGGACCAGTCTCACCTTGCAAACCTTGTTCACCCTGTGGACCTTGCGGACCAGTCTCGCCTTGCAAACCCTGTTCTCCTTGGGGACCTACAGGACCTTGCTGGCCGTTGTACACTATGAAAGTATGAGGGCCATTCTGGTCGGTGATGGTTACCACTGTGCTGTCACCAGCTGTGATGGCGGCCACTGTGGGTGAATAGCCATCAGCGCCATTTTCTCCATTAGTACCGTTGGTACCATTTGCACCGTCAGCACCTTTCAGGGAGTTGAGGAAGTCGGCCACTGTGCCGGTATTGCCAGCCGCTAACCATAAGTCGTAAGCGGAAGCGCCATCAGCGCCATTTTCTCCATTAGTACCGTTAGTACCATTTGCACCGTCAGCACCTTTCAAAGAGTTGAGGAAGTCGGCTACTGTGCCAGTATTGCCAGCCGCTAACCATAATTCGTAAGCGGAAGCGCCATCAGCACCATCTTCTCCATTAGTACCATTGGTACCATTTGCACCGTCAGCACCTTTCAAGGAGTTGAGGAAGTCGGCCACTGTGCCAGTATTGCCAGCCGCTAACCATAAGTCGTAAGCGGAAGCGCCATCAGCACCATCAGCACCATCGGCACCAGCGGCTCCTTGCGGTCCTTGTGGTCCCTGTGGTCCAGGAGTTCCTTGGCGCAAGAAGAAAGTCTGTGGTGTGCCACCAGGCTGGGTAATGGTAACCACATAACCACTGTCTGTCGGGATAATGGCAAATGCGGGAATGTTGCCAGCTTGGCTGGCATACAATGCGTAAGGTACACTCAGCAACTGCTGAATACCTGCAATGTTGTAGTTAAAACCTCCTTCTGGATCGATTTCGGATTTAAGGAAGAAGGGACCATTGCCCCAGTTGATACTGGCGAAGTTGCCTGACACTGGGGTGCCGTTACCAACCTCCACGGTCATCAAACCGTTGGCATTGGTTTGTGTAGTATGGGTCTCCATATACACGGGAGTTCCACTTTCGCTTCCTTGCAAAATGGTTATCTGCACGGAAACATTCTGATTGGTGACCAAACTGTTGTTCGCATTACGAACCACTGCCTGATAACTCATCTTTTGGGGTGACTGGGCCAGCAATGCGGCCATTGAAATCACCATTGCAAACAGAAAGAGTAAAAGTTTTCTCATGGCAAATATTTTTGATAATAATTTTTGTTTCACGTTTTTTTCAGATGCACAAAGGCTTACCTCAACAATTACCAATTGTAAATTGTTAATTGTTTACAGACTATTCTTCACCACCTTGAAGGTTTTGAGCAGTGTTTTGTTGTCCACAATACGCAAATGATAGGTGGCTGCAGCATAGTCGGAAAAATCGATCTCGGTATCCAAATCTTTTACAATGAATGATTTAACCAATTTTCCGTTAAAATCGTATAGCTGTGCTGTCAAGCCGTAGGAGGGAATATCGTATTTCCTGATACTCAACAGAACCTTACTTGTGGTGGGGTTAGGATAAAGTATGGCTTCCAGGGTTATGTTGGGATAACTGTTGATGCCCACCGCCTGGATTTCGAATGGCTGTTGAACACCTTCGATGATATATTGGCCACTGCCTTCCACTTTCTGATCTGCAATTTGGCCAACGGTGTAGGTTACTGTACCGCCGCTACCTGTTGCACTACCACCTGTGGTTACCACTGCGGATTGTCCGAATACAGATAACGACAAAAGACTGATGGTAAAAAGTGTAAATAAATATTTCTTCATAATGTTATAAGGATTTAGTTAAACATTTTGTTTTCTTACGGAGGTCTATATATTCCATGCAAATATAGATGTTTTTTTTTATGAAATATCTATTGTTGATAACTTTTTTTAAGAAATCTTGTTTTTTTCAAAAAAAAAAGAGGGAAACATTTTTCCCTCTTTTTTTTTAAAACTACCTCTTTATGAGGTGCTTATTCAAGAATTATTTCTTTTCACAGGGTTTCTGACCGTCTTTGCAGCAACCTTCGCCTTCTTTCTTGCAGCAACCTTCTTTAGCTTCTTTGCAGCATTTGTGGCCTTTGCAGCAGGGAGCGTTCTCATCAAAGAAAGCTTTTTGCTCTTCAATGGTCATATTGTCCCAGTTAGCCATAACTTTTTCGATTTCAGCTTTCTTAGCTTCACATTCGGCTTTCTTGGCTTCACATTCAGCTTTCTTAGCTTCGCATTCGGGTTTGTTAGCTTCACATTCAGCTTTGTGGGCTTCGCATTCAGCCATTCTCTTGTCGAAGCATTCTTTTGCTTTGGCAATCAGTTCGGCTTTTCTTTCTTCGGTCTGGTTTTCCCAGTTTTCCCAGTCAGCTTTGAATGCTTTCTGTTCTTCTGTCATTTGGCAGCAGTGTTGTTCTTCAGCGGCAACTTCTGTGTTTTCTTCGGTAGCAACGGTTTCTTCAGCGGGTTTGTTGTTGCATGAAACGAAAACGAAGCATGCGGCTGCAATTAATAACATTAATTTTTTCATTGTTTTTTCTGTTTTTTTGTGTGAATAATAAATTTATTTATGTTCAAATTTTGAGGTTGCAAAAATACAATTTTTTTTTATCTTTGCATCCTCAAAAATACAAAAAATTTTAACCCCTTAAATAGTTCAAATTTATGCAGAAAAAAGGTAACAAATACGGTACACACCGTGTCATCGAACCCAAGGGTGTTCTTCCACAACCCGCTAACAAATTGGATAACAACATGGATGAAATCTGGGACAATGAGATTCTCATTGACGTTCAAACCCTGAACATCGACTCTGCCAGTTTCACCGATATTCACAATTATGCCAAACAGCAAGCAGGTGAGGGCGCTTCAGAAGAAAAAGTGATGGAAGAGGTGAAGAAAGAGATGCTTCTCAATGTTGAATTACAAGGCAAACACCGTAACCGTCGTACTGGTTCTGGCGGTATGCTTCTCGGTAAAGTGGAGAAAATCGGTGATGCTCTGAAAGGCAAAATCGATCTCAAGGAAGGTGACCGTATCGCTACTTTGGTGAGCCTTTCGTTAACTCCGCTGCGTATTGACGAGATTTTGGAAATCCGTCCCGATGTTGACCAAGTTGACATCAAGGGTAAGGCTATCCTTTTCGAAAGCGGTATCTATGCCAAGATTCCGACCGATATGCCTGAAAAGCTCGCTTTGAGTGCATTGGATGTTGCCGGTGCCCCCGCCCAAACCGCTAAATTGTGCCAATATGGCCAGACCGTTGTTATCCTCGGCGCTGGTGGCAAGAGTGGTATGCTTTGCTGCTACGAGGCTAAGAAGCGTGTTGGTGTAACTGGTAAGGTAATCGGTATCGCCAACAGCCCGAAGTCAACCCAGCGTATCAAAGACCTCGGTTTCTGTGACATCGTGGAATCCGCTGCAGGTATGACTCCTGTTCAGGTTTACGAATTGGTTGAAAGACTGACCAATGGTAAAATGGCCGATGTGACCATCAACTGCGTCAATGTTCCCGATCAGGAAATGACCGCTGTGCTTTGCACTAAAGACGATGGTATCGTTTACTTCTTCTCTATGGCTACCAGCTTCACCAAAGCTAGCCTCGGTGCTGAAGGTATTGGCAGCGATGTGAACATGATTATGGGTAACGGCTATACCAAAGGCCATGCTGAATTCACTTTGCAGGAACTGCGTGAAAGTCCCGAATTGAGAAAGATTTTTGAAGAATTATATGCATAATTCTTATTTCGTATTCAAAAACAGGGCTGCCATTAGGTAGCCCTGTTTTTTTATAGTCGCTTCAGCCGCAGCAGTTCCCGCAAGCGCACAATGTATATGCGTGACACACAGAATTGCTCACCTTGAATATAAACCTGCTGGTTCTGGAAACTGTTGATTTTGGTGAAATTCACCACCACGGATTTGTTAACCCTGGCGAATTTTTGAGGTGGCAACATATTGAAAAATTTCTTCAGTGTGGATCTGTAATAAAAACTTTTCCCATCTATCATCCTGATTTGAAGAGTGTTGCCTGCATTCTTTATGTATAAAACCTCGTCAAACACAATCTTATAAGAGATTTTACCGTTTTTGAGAAACATCTGCTCTTCGTTTCGCATAGGCTCATTCATCTCGTATTTTGTATCTTTTTCCGAAACCATAGGACTTGTTTCTGTAGGGACTCTGTATGTGTTGGCGATCTTGAAAACCTTCCCGAGCACATCACACAGGTTCTGTTCCTGAATGGGGGTGGTCAGTACGTCAAAATACAAGTTGCGTTTCCTTTTATCTGATGGAAATGTTTTACTATCAACGATGATAACAAAAGGAGGCTGATTGATGTTTTGTAATATCTCACAGTATTTTGAACCAATGAATAGTATATCCGTTGGCTTTTGATGTATCTTCTCTACAAGTTCCAAGTAGTTCCTCAATACATGCAGCACATTGATACTGGTGGTCTTTCTTATATTTTCAACAAGTTGTGATTCGGCAAGTTTGTCGTCAACAAAAATAGAACATGTTAGTGATTTCATGTTTATAGCGTCAAATTTTTCTAAATAATTATCTGCAAATATATGAATTTAATATTTTGCTTTAACAAAAAATCAAAATAAAGTGTTGAGTTTGTTGTTTTTGTTGAAAAATTTACAGCTTTTGTTATATAAAAAACAAAAATCGAAGAAAAATCCGCTTTTTAGATAATAATTAGTACAAAATTTGAAGGATTAACATGTTTTATGTTATTGTTTGTTGTTTTTTTAGAAGCTAATTAGAGCTAAATTGTATAATAAATAGAAAAAATAAACCCCCACTGTCGTAAAATAAACAGCAGGGGATAACCAAATCTATAAAATGGAAAAAGTGTCTTAGTCGGGAATGTCCTTGAAGAAATCAGACATGTCGTTATCAAGCTCGTAAGCACGGCTGTTCTGCATGTCAAAGTCCTCTTGACGTTTGTTTCTCAGAATGGCCGGGGTGTTCACCAGGTCGTTGAAGAAATCGTTGTTCTCGTATTGGGACTCGGCATTACCAATGCGTTGCGGACCATATTGTTGCATGCGTGCTTCGCCAGAAAAGACGGGCTCGCCACTCATCACGGGCTCAAAAATGTTGTTCTGGGCAGTTTCTGACTGTGTGGCGGGACGCTGCTCTGTTACAAAGGTGTTCTGGTCCTGCATGCTGAAGAAATCATCCTGCGATTCTTGGGTGTTTTCCGTTGGGTTCTCGTTGCCGAAGAGGTTTTTCATATCATCTTCTGCAAAAGGCCAGTTGGGATTCTGGGACATATCGGTGACATTGGCTGCCACATTGTCCACAATCTGGTTTTCGTGCTCATAGTTGGTGATAATAACGGACAAGCGGATTTTGTCGCCCAGATTTGGATCTTTGGCACGGCCCCAGATAACATCGGACTCGCTGGTTTTGAGACTATTGAATTTCTCTGTAAGTGCTTCGAGTTCAGATATTTTCAATACTTTGTCAGGACCATAGCTGATGAAGAAGAGGAAGTTCTGTGCTTTGGTGATGACATCTTCGCTCAGCAGCGGGCAGGCGAGGGCGTCTTCCACCACCTTGTCGATACGGTTGTCGCCACCGGCTTCTGCCAAGCCTAACATAGCGTGACCGCTGTTCTTCATGATGGTCTTGATATCGTTGAAGTCGATGTTCTGGTCAGCATTGACAGTAATTAATTCGGCGATACATTTGACTGCGTTTTTCAGCACATCATCAGCGTATGCGAAACCAGCATCCACATCCTCGTCGTTGTAATATTTCATGATATTCTGATTCTTTACCACAATCAGAGAATCAACATATTTTTCCATCTCGGCAATACCATCCTTGGCGTATTTTTCACGTATCTGGCCTTCGAATTTGAAGGGGAAGGTCACCACGCCGATGGTCAGGATACCCATTTCATTGGCTACTTTAGCCACCACGGGAGCGGCGCCGGTACCTGTACCTTTGCCCATACCTGCAGTGATGAAGAGCATTTGGGTTTCTTCACCGATAAACTCTTTGATCTTTTCGATACTTTTTTCAGCCAATTCGCGGCCAACTTCAGGTTTGGCGCCCGCACCCAGTCCGGTATCGCCTAAAACCAACTTCGAAGGCACCACATTTTTATGCAGTGCTTGGGCATCTGTGTTGCAAATCAGGAAGTCAACGCCCACAATACCTTCGCTATACATGTGTTTCACAGCGTTGCTACCGCCACCACCCACACCAATTACTTTGATGATGGAGGTGTTTTGCTTGGTGCCATAATCTGGTGTAAAATCAATTCTGTCTCTCATGTTATATTTTTTGTTTTATTTATTATCTTTAGTTAAAGTTATTGCTGTTATTGTTGGGCTTTTTAGGAGGTCTTGTCCACCAGTCCTTCGAAGAAGTCTTGGACTTTTTTCATGATAAAGTTGGAACCCCAGGGTTTGGAATCCGTATTTTTGGGTTTGCTGGTGTTTTTCCCTTCGTTTCCAAGCTTTTTGCCGCTGTTTTCGGGTTTGGGATTCTCTGGTTTTGGATTTGTTTTTCTTTCCTCTACCACGGGTTTTTCCTCTTGTTCCGTTTCCAGTGCGTATTCCTTCTTGTTGATACCATACTTCAACAAGCCCAGTGCGGTAGAGTACATGGGGTGTTTCAGGTCGTTGGGGATATTACGCACAAAGCCGAATTCGGGGATACCGATACGGACAGGTTTTTGTAGGGTGTATTGGCACAACTCTTTGATATGTTTGAGTGTTGCGCCGCCACCGGTGAGCACCACTCCTGCTCTTAATTTGTCGGCATAGCCAGAGCTGTCTATTTCGCGTTTCACCTGGTCGAGAATGTCGTTCTGTACACGCATGTTGATGATTTTGGCCAGATGTGTTTCGTTGATTTGTCGCGGTTGCACAGCATGGAACTGGGGCAGGGTGATATAGTGGTTGGAGTTACTCTTCTCGACAATGCAAGTGCCGCAGGTAGTCTTCAGTTTTTCAGCCAGTTCTTCTGTAATCTGACATACAGTAGCGATGTCGCGGGTGATAATGCTGCCGCCGATAGGAATCACCTTGGTGTACACTGGGTTTCCTTCGCAGTAGATGGCTAAGTCGGTGGTGCCGCCACCGATGTCCACCAATGCCACGCCTTGTTTCTTTTCCTCTTCGCTGAGGCAGGACAAACCTGAGGCGATGGGCTCCAGGATGATGTCTTCAGCTTTCAAACCTGCGCTCTCCACGCACATCAGTATCTTTTTGATTTCGCTCTCATTACCGGTGATGAGTTGGAAATAACCTTCGATCAATTCTCCCAACATGCCTACGGGTTCGTTGGTGTCCATCTCTCTGTCGATGACGTAATGCTGGGGGATAACCGTGATGATGCGTTCTCCGGAAGGTACCGAGATGTTGTACAGGTCGTTCAGCATGCGGTCAATCTCTTCCTGTCTGATGACGAAATCCTTGCCGTTGATGCGTGTCAGCACATGTTTGTATTCGATGCTTTTGATATGGCGACCGGCAATGCCCACAAAAACGTTGCGGACCTTGAAGCAGTCGGTGCGGTTTTCGGCCTGCTCCTTGGAAATGTTGATGCCATCCACGGTTTTGTTGATGTTGTAAATCAAACCGTGTTGTACACCAGTGGATTCTCCGCGTCCGTGGCCGATAATGTCAATCTTATCGTCGCTCTTATAGCCGATGATGGTGGCTATTTTTGTGGTTCCTATGTCGAGGCCGACTACGAGGTCGGGCATATCCGTCATCTGATCTTCTGTTTTCATGCCTTGTTATTTTTTCTTAGCTATCACCCGGTTTTTATATCTCACATCCAAAGTGGAATACTGGTCCATACCCATATAGGCCAGTCCCTGCTGGTATGTTTGTTGCAAATTGAAAAGTTTTTCCTCCATGTTTTTGTCTGTCCCGAAAAGAATCTTGTGTCGGCCTATGGTCGGCACCAGCACCACTTCATTGTTGTTCTGCACATACAGTTGTCTGAACTGTGCACGATAGAAGTCGTTGCCATGCATGTAAGAGGCAATCTTGAACACGCGGTGAAGATTGCTTTGGCTGTCTTTCACATTCTTTCCGTAGACAAAGGCATCGGTGATTTTGCCATTGACGACAGGCACATTTTCCTTTACCGCAAGGGAGAAAGGAAGCATGTTTCCATCTTCATCCACAAAATACTGCTGGCCCGTCTGGGTATATACGTGGAGTAAAATATTTTTCAGGGTTACAACAATTCTCAGTTTGGTGCTTGAAAAGCGAACTTCGTTTACCGTTTTGATGTAAGGATTTTGTTTCAGCAGCTCCGCGATTTGTTCCAAATCGATGTCTTTCATCGGAGTGCCAATGGTTTTGATGGGGGTGGTTTCAATCATCTGACGGATATCGTCTTGATTGACAGTGGGATAATTGCCGTCGTATTTCACCGTCAAATCATAACCGGAACAAGGGCGTTTCGGCATGTTGACAGCTGCAAAAACTATGCCTGTCACAACGGCCAGGCACAGTATAACAGCGGAAATAAAACGGAATATTTTCATTTATATCTTATTCTTATGGATAGCGTACAAAATTATAACTTTATTTTACGCTAATTTTAAAAGAATAAAGATATAATAAACAGGCAAATGTTAATATGCAAAATGGATGAACATACTTATTTTGCAGTATATGGGATAACAATATCGTCGCAATATTCGCAGCGATATGAGCGTTTCTCCTTGTCCACCAAATGGAAAACATGGTCAAAATAGTGCTCCACAGAGGTTACACAGCGTGGATTTTTGCACTTGATAATGTTGCGCACCACCTGAGGAACTTCCAGTTTCACTTTCTTGATGGTTTTCCCGTTGTCAATGATATTGACGGTGATATTCGGGTCGATAAGTCCCAAAAATGTGTAGTCAATGTCAATGACATTGTTGATTTTGATGATGTCTTTTTTGCCCATTTTCTCACTGTAAGCATTGGTGATGAGGGCTACATTGTATTCGGCCTTGTCAAGATTCAGATAATTATAAACTTTGAAGCCGAAGCCTGCCTTGATATGGTCGATGACAATACCTTTGTCTATACTTGTGATTTCTAACATGACTTTCTTTTTAATAAATTCCTAAAAGTTTCAATATCAGAGCCATACGGACATACATGCCGTTTTTGGCCTGGGCGAAATACTGTGCACGCGGGTCTGCGTCAACTTCCACGCTGATTTCGTTGACACGTGGGAGGGGATGCAATACGTAGGTGTCAGGACGGGCATACGACATTTTCTCCATATCCAAGATGAAACGGTCTTTCAAGCGGATGTAGTCTTCTTCGTTGAAGAAGCGTTCACGCTGCACACGGGTCATGTATAAGAAATCCAATTGGCCCATATAAGGTTCCATTTCCTGAACTTCCTGGAACGGAATGCCTTTTTTCTTGATGACTTCCTCGCGGATGTATTCGGGAACTCTCAGTTCTTCGGGAGAAATCAGAATGAACTTCACACCTTCGTAATTGCTGAGGAATTTGATCAGTGAGTGCACGGTACGGCCGAACTTAAGGTCGCCGCAGAAACCGTAAGTTTTGTTTTCCACATTGCCTCTCAGACGCTCGATGGTCAGGATGTCGGTCAGCGTTTGGGTGGGATGCTGGTGACCACCATCGCCGGCATTGATCAAGGGCATGTGAATGTAATGGCTGGCTACACGGGGAGCACCTTCCTTGGGATGTCTCATAGCAGCGATATCCGCATAACATTCAATGGTGCGGATGGTGTCGGCAATGCTTTCACCTTTGGCAGTGGAACTGGAATTCGGCTCGGAAAAGCCGATCACTTTTCCGCCTAAACGCAGCATGGCTGCCTCAAAGCTGAAACGTGTACGTGTGCTCGGTTCATAAAAAAGAGTTGCCAAGATTTTACCCTCACAACTCTTACTGAACTTTTCTGGATCTGCAACGATTTGATGTGCCAAATCAAATATTTCACGAAATTCTTCGCGCGTGAAATCCGAAGGGTCTATAAGGCATCTGTTTTTTAACACTATAAGGTCCTCCTTTGATTATAAAAGTTATTATTTTGATAAATTTAAATTCATGGTGGGAATATTTGTGCAAAAATACGAAAAAATTTTTTTTGATTTTTATGGAGAAAAAATTTTTTTCGTGAAAACGTGGGTTATCGCAAGCCCACGACCGCTTGCTTGCTTCGTTTTTTGCCCGATAAATTCCAGTATTGCATTCGGACAATATACAAGTCTGGCGGTGCCAAATGTCCGTTCTCATCCGTCCCGTCCCAAAGATAACTGACTTTCCCGCCACATACTTCATTATGTGCCAGCTTTTTTATCAGTAGCCCGTTCCGATGATAAATTGCTACAGTCACTCGGTTTTCCGTATCTTGAAATTGGCAGTATATTTCCGCAAAGTCTTCAAAGCCGTCATTGTCAGGAGAGAAAATGTCGGGTTCTATACGCAATATATCATCAGAAGATAACATTTCAGCAGCCTGGGAGTTGGGATAGCCAGGAGTGCCGAAACCTACATGGGCCGCTGCCGATTTCCAATTGTTATCATCTTGTGTATCTCCTTCATAATGAACTCTTTCTAAAGCAATACCATCGGTCGAAACAAGCATGGAATAGTGCATGTCCTCGTTGTATTGGAGGCGGTCAATAGCTCGCAAAGCCAAGTCCGTAAGGTGCACCACTCCTTCCGTATTGGGAAAGGCGGGCAAGGAGTCACAAGACAATAGGTTTTGAGGGTATAACGGATGATATTGCTCTTCAGTGAGTTCCCGATTTTTACAAAGGGCGACCATCTGCTGCGGAAAGAGTTGATAACCTTGACTGACCGCTATGGCGGTTTTCTCTGGAAAATCTCCGCCACCACTGCCTATTTTTACTTTTTTCAGGTCGATTATTTTGGAAGAGCGATTGTAAATTTCAATATAATCCGCATCGTCATTATTCAAAGGATTGGTTAAAATCTCATTGATAATCAAATCTTTATGCCATGGATTTTGGTCCAAACCAAAGGAAAGGATTTGTCCATCGGAGGCACACTGTCCGGCACAGTCGCAAATGTTTCCGCAAAGGGTTAGTTGGTAAACGATTCCTACTTGCAAGGCTTGGTCAAACCTGAGGTCGAGAGCATTGTTGTAGGGATTGACAGGCTTAATGTAAGTAATGTTCAGATTATGGTCCAAAGAAAAAATGGGCACCTCAGATGGCAAAAAGATGGTCTCTGAAAAATGTACTTGTAGCAGGTTGCTGTCTAAGACTGTGGCCGAAAGCATCACGGGTGCTTCATAATCGCTGTTCTCATGGGCAATGGAGTTGGCTCGCCCTGGGGTGCCGCCGCTTGCATCGCTTGAGGAGTCCCAGTTTTCCCCGCCCGCACAAGGATTTTGGCTGTCCATCATTTCCAAAGACCAGCCGCCTTCTCTTTTGATGCTGTTACGATGCCAGCCATTTTTGAATTTCACCACATGAATAACTTCGTCATAGTTATTATAAAGAATGATTTCCTGTCCGCCATCGGTAATGCTCAAAGAGGAAAGCGGATATATGTTTTGGCAGAAGGCGGAAAGTTGCTCAACATTTTCATCAGCGGTGATAACAGCGAAACTATGGGCATCCAATATCATTTCAGGCAGAGTTTTCAGCGTTTTGCCCAATTGTATTTTCCAGTTGTCAAGGAGCAGTTTTCCCTCTGTCCGATTGTACAATTCCAAATATTCCACGGGTGGTAGGCCTATGGTGGGCGTGGGGTCGGCCATGATTTCATGGATTAAAATATCGTTCCTTTTGATTTTGTGGCAGTGGAATTCTACCAAAGTGTCTGTTATGCTGTTGCCAGCTAAATCATGGACATTACTGACGAAAAGCTGGTAAGTTCTATCTTCTTCAAATGCATTGGGAAAGAATAGCATTACTTTTTGATAATCAGGAAACAGGTATTCGCAGTCTATGGGATGTCCGTTGGTTTCCTGAATTGTATAGTGTTCCGGTTTGAGTCCCGAATCATCCACAATCTCGGAAAAATCCACCACCACCGTTCTGAAATCATCTTCGCCATAACAGGCTGTAACGTGGGGACGAATGCTGTCTGTTTGTTGCGGACCGATGTAGATGTCGTCAAAATAGAATTTGTTGCTATTCCCAATGGTGTACTTGCAGTAAATGCCTGCTGCCTTTGCGGAGAATTGCTGGCTGAATGTCGCTGAAGCCTGTAAATGATACCAATTCAATGTCGTTTCATCCACATACAAACTCCATTCTCCCGCACTGGTACGGATTAGCTTTACTTTTAGGTCAAAATTATTGGCGATGAAGGCTTCGGTTCCTCGTAAAATTGAGATGTTTTGCTGACCATCCGTATAAAATATCTCAATGGCGTCTTGTGCGAGATTCTCCCCGAATTGAAGATAAAAACCGTGTAAGTTTGTGGATTTCAGGTCGGAGGTGTCAGCCAAGACATAAAAACGGGCGAAATTGTTGTTGGATGGCGAAAAAGCGAGCCGGATTTGGAAATTCCATTCCATATCCTGCTGCCAAACGGCTAAAGAATCAAGTTTTAAGCTGATAGCGGAAACACCTGCCTGAGAGGCGTTCAGTTGTAGTTGTCCGTTGCTGTTGATGGCAAAATCGGCGGTGTCACCTTGCCAAGAGGGGTGTGCTCCCATGTTCCCATCGGTAAAATCCTCGTGGATTTGCGAGAAGAGTAGGGTGGAGTATAAAATATTAATAACCAGTAGTATAAATATTTTTTTCATGCGTCTTCATTTAAATTTTCAATCCTATGTTTATCAAGTCCACAAAAGTAGTATTTTTGCATTAGAAAAAACCATACTGTTAATAACTTTTTATAAAATTGTAATAAAAATGAAAATAGCATTAATTGGAGCCACAGGATTAGTCGGCAGTGTCATGTTGAAAGTATTGGAAGAGAGAGGTTTTGGAGCTTGCGAGTTGATACCGGCGGCATCATCCAAGTCTGTGGGTAAAGTGGTGAACTTCGCTGGTCGCGAGGTCAAGGTGGTTAGTGTAGAGGATGCGATTGCCCAGCGGCCTGCCATAGCTGTTTTTTCTGCCGGCAGCGGAGCTTCTTTGCAATATGCCCCGAAATTTGCCGAACAAGGCACATACGTTATCGATAATTCGTCGGCTTGGCGTTACGAGAAGCACATTCCATTGGTGGTTCCGGAAATCAATGGCGATGTCATAACAGAAAATGACCATATCATTGCGAATCCCAATTGCTCTACCATTCAGATGGTGATGGCTTTGGCTCCATTGCATAAACAATATAAAATCAAGCGTTTGGTGATTTCCACTTACCAGTCGGTGAGTGGTACTGGGGTAAAGGCGCTCAACCAGTTGTTCTCCGAGCGCGAAGGGAAAGAATGTGAAATGGCCTATCCATATCGCATCGACTTGAACCTGCTGCCTCATGGGGGTACTTTTGAAGAGAACGGATATACCACAGAGGAGATGAAACTGGTGAAGGAAACCCGCAAAATCCTTCGTGATGACGATATTCGTGTTACTGCCACTGTGGTGCGCGTGCCGGTTACAGGCGGCCATTCCGAGGCGGTGAATGTTGAGTTTGAGCAGGATTACGAACTTCAGGATGTGGTTCGTTTGCTTACGGCCATGCCGGGAGTCGTGGTGGTTGACAATCCTGCGAACAATGAATACCCCATGCCTTATTTTGCCAAGGACAAAGATGAGGTTTTCGTGGGACGTATCCGTCGCGATGAATCCCAGGATAAAACTTTGAATTTATGGGTTGTGGCTGACAATCTCCGCAAGGGAGCTGCCACCAATGCAATACAGATAGCTCAGTTGCTTTGCAAAAAAGGCTGGGTCAAATAGTATAGCGAATTACATCACTAATTTGAAGCCCACACCGTGCACATTGATAATCTGCACCTGTGGTTCCGACACGAAATATTTACGGAGTTTGGTGATATATACATCCATGCTCCGGGCGTTGTAGTAGCTGTCGTCACCCCAGATTTTCTTTAGAGCGAAGCCTCTTTCCAGTACTTCGTTCTTCTTGTTGATCAGCATCATGAGCAACTCGGTCTCACGGGTAGTGAGTTTCTTCTCTTCGCCATTGATATTCAGGGTTTGGCGCATTTTGTCGAAGGTGATGCTTCCCAAATTGATGATGGTGGGTTCCTCTTTATCTTCAGCTTCTACCGTGCGGCGCAGCAAGGCCTGGATACGGGCCAGCAGCACTTCCATGGTGAAGGGTTTGGTCACATAATCGTCACCGATGGATAATCCTTCAATGATATCTTCCTGCTGATTTTTGGCGGTCAGAAAGATAATAGGAATTTTCTTGTCCAATTTCCTGATTTCTTTGGCCAAGGTGAAGCCGTCCTTGAGCGGCATCATCACATCCACAACACAGATGTTATAGTCTTCGGAGCAAAACATGTCGTAAGCCATCTCTCCGTTGCTGGCGTGTCCTACAACATAACCTTTCACCTCAAGATAAGTAGATAAAACTTTTCCAAGGTTGACATCATCTTCGGCTAATAAAATTCTGATAGGTTTATCCATAGTTTTTACATTTTAATCGGCAAAGATACAATAAAAGTGCTTCCCTTTCCCAACTCACTCTTCACATTTATATTTCCATGGTGCAAAGATACGATTTTTTTGACATATCCTAATCCCAAACCGAAACCTTTTGTGTCGTGGCGGTTGCCATGCGGTACTCGGTAGAATTCGTTGAAGATTTTCTTGATATCTTTCTTGGCGATTCCTATACCCTTGTCTTCCACTTCAATGACCAGATTCTTGCCTTCGTTGTGGGTGCGAATCTCAATGAAAGGTTTGTCTTGGGAATATTTGATGGCGTTCTCTAGCAAATTCATAATGATATTTTCAATATGAACAGGATCGGCAAAGATATAATGTTCCTCGGCATTCAGTTGGGAGGAAATCTTACCGCCTTTGCTGATGACTTGTAAGGAAAGGTTATGCAGGATTTTTTCAATGAGTGCGCGTACATTCACCAATTCCACGTTCATGCGCAGCTGGCCTTTGTTCAATTGAGCAGTCAAGAGGATGTTTTCCACCATTTTTTGCAGTCGTGAATTTTCATCTTTGATAATAGAAACGTAGGCCATTTTGGCGTCCATGTCATTCAAACTTTTGTCTTCAATCACTTCGCAGGCCAAGGAGATGGTGGAAATGGGAGTTTTGAACTCATGCGTCATGTTGTTGATGAAATCGTTTTTGACATCTGCGGTTTTCTTTTGGCGGTAGAGGGCGGTCATGGTGGCCCCGCATATCAGCACAATCAGAATGATGAAGCAGACAATCAAAATGACGATGGTGCTCATTCTTTGGAAGTAAATATTTCTTTCAGAAGGGAAAAATAAAATCAGATAATGTGGTGCGATGAATTTTTCGTTGTTTTTCAGCTTGAAAAGATATTCACTTTTCAAAATCTGCTCGTTTTTTATGAAGGTGGGTTCCACCACAAATTGTGAGGTGTAGGCGTTGTACAAGGCATAGTCGAAAGTACTGTTGATGTTTTCTTCTGCCAAAGCCTCTTTGATAATTCTGTAAAGGAAATCGTGATTCAGCAACATTCTGCTGCTGCTGTCCATTTCCACCAATTGCAAATTTTTTTTGTTGATGATATTTTGCGTGTTTCCAGGAATATTGCCGCTCCATATATCGTCAAATTGCTGGATAGAAACGAGATAGGTCGTGTCGAAATAAACTGTATCGACAAGGGCATAGATGGTATTATCCTTGTCGAAGTCAAAAGTGGTTTTGATAATACCGACAGGTTTTTGGGAGAGCGAGTCAAGTAAAAATCTGTTGGTGAATTTCTTATAAATAGTAGAAACGGGAATAGAATCAGGGTTCACCTGGCGGATGGCCGACAGTGCAATGGTATCGTTTTTCAGGGTGGCATCTATTTTATTCACCACATTTTCACCTGCAATCAGCACTTCGTTGACAAAAATGTTGCGTTGCACTTTTTCTGCTTCTTTATATAGCTGGAAGATTGTCGCCACCAGTAAGATGGCGATGCCCGCAATCAGAATCAGCAAAGGTATGAGCAGACGTTTTCTCATTTTCCGTTTTTTGAAAATGCAAAAGTACGAAAATAAATTAGCAAATTCAACAAAAGCATGTGAACAAATTCTCTCATGAACCTGTGAAAACCGCATAATAAAGTTGTAATTTTGCGTTATGTGAATAAATATAATATTGTGAACACGGAAGCTGTAACCACATATTTGGATTATCTCCGCTACGAAAAACGTATGTCTCCCAACACGTTGATAGCCTATCAAACGGATTTGGAGCAGTTTGGGCAATATGTGGATCAGAGCTTTCAGATGAAAGACCTTGTCAAGGCTGATGCCGAAGTGGTACGTACGTGGATTTTGACCTTGATGGAGGAGGGAGTAACAACCCGTAGCATCAACCGGAAAATCAGTTGTCTGAAGTCTTTTTATAATTACCAGCAGAAAATGGGGTTGGTGGAGGATAATATCATGCGTCAAGTGGTTTCTCCCAAAATGTCAAAGCGTCTGCCGCATTTTGTGGAGGAACACGACATGGAGAGGCTTTTTACCGCCGATATGTTTGGGGCTGATTTCGAGGGTATCCGCGACAGGGCCATTATGGAGTTGTTTTATTCCACAGGCATGCGTTTGTCGGAACTGCTGAATATCAAACTGGGGGATATTGACTTTTACGAGAGAACGGTTAAGGTCTTGGGTAAACGCAACAAGGAACGAGTCATTCCAATGAATCATCTTGCTATAGAAGCACTTGAAAAATATTTTGCGGCTTATCGAGAAAAGTTTGGCGAAATGAACAAAAATAGTTGTATCTTTGTTACGTCAAAAAACAGAAAATTGTATTCTAAGGCTATATATAATATTGTAAGGAAATATTTGGATTGCGTCACGACGATCGACAAACGTAGTCCGCATGTGTTGCGCCATACCTTTGCCACCCATTTGCTGAACCATGGAGCTGACATTAATGCCATCAAGGAGATATTGGGGCACAGCAGTCTGGCGGCCACTCAGGTATATACCCATAATTCGATTGAAAAATTAAAAACCATTTATAAACAAGCCCATCCAAGGGCATAAAAAAGGAGGTTTAATATGAATGTAACTATTTCTGCAATCAAGTTCAAAGCTGACCAAAAGCTGGAAACTTTCATTACTGACAAGCTGGAAAAACTTTCAAAGCTGCATGACGGCATTATAGGTTCCGAGGTAACCTTGAAATTGGATAATACCGACAAACCCGAAAATAAAGAGGTTGACATTCGTGTAAAGATAAGAGGAAACGATGCCATGGCATCCAAAGTTGCCAAAACTTTTGAAGAAGCCACCGACCAAGCCATCGAGGCTATCAAAAAACAATTGGTGAAGAGCAAAGAGAAAGAACGCAACAAATAATATACAATAGGTATTGAATTGGAAAAAACTCCTGATCTCAGGAGTTTTTTTTTGCCCTTCAGTCAGTCATTCCATCATCAAATAACTCCCCTCGAGCACAAAGTGCGAGACTCCCCTTATGCACAGCATAACTCCCCTCGAAGGCGTAGCCCGAGACTCCCCCTTGATTTAGCCTATATTTCTGTAATCCAAAAATCCACTTTTTTTGCGTGTTTGAAACACGCTTTTGTGCGAAATTTTCAGAAAAGTTTCCAAAACCACTTCCAAAATCGTCAAAAAAAGTGCCAAAAAACAGCTTTTTTTGCCTGTTTTTTGATAAAAAATGGGCTTGATATAAATTTTTTCTCATTGATAATCAATAAGATAGCAAAAAAATGCAAAAAAAGTTTCGAAAGGTATTGCCAGATAAAAAAAAGGTAGTACTTTTGCAATCCCAAAACGAACGGAACGGGGCGCGAGGGAAAAGGGAGGTTTTGGGAAGTTCTTTGAAAGAATGGAATGATGTAGCAAATGGCTCAAAAGACTTTTGAGAGATTCGCAAGCGATAAAGTCGGGACAGACAAAAAAAAGAAAAGAAATTAATTAGGATGGAGAGTTTGATCCTGGCTCAGGATGAACGCTGGCGGCAGGCTTAATACATGCAAGTCGAACGGTAACGACCGGTAGCAATACTGGGGCGACGAGTGGCGC